>Ga0233425_10004843_pt1 | contig 22001 bp, 19 predicted proteins | sample Watercolumn_Towu_2_FD_181712 | JGI IMG/M metagenome (GOLD analysis project Ga0233425, IMG submission 181712) | Freshwater microbial communities from Lake Towuti, South Sulawesi, Indonesia - Watercolumn_Towuti2014_140_MG | ecosystem: Environmental > Aquatic > Freshwater > Lake | place...
AGGCAGCAAAACCGAAATATCGTGGAATATGTGGTGGCGGCTATCCAAGCTCATCGGACCGGTCAACTTGCTCCGTCACTTCTACCCGGGAATCCGCTGTTTGCAGAAGCGGCCTGGACGATTACAATTTAATTTAACCATTTTGTTATCCATTTCCATAACTTTAGTTATTCCCAGATTCCAGGAAGGCGTTCAACGTTTCAGAATCGGTTTTCCATCTAAGGCGTCCAGGATCTCCAGCAGACGACGTTTGCGGGCGTGGGCAGTTCTCAGGCTCTTCAGGTATTGGTCCCACTCAGCCTGTTTATTCTGTTTGGCCATGACCACTCCTGCTTTACGAAGGTATTTTGCCGCTTCCTGGTAGGCGCCCGGGTTGACCTGATTGATCAGCCGTTCGGCCTTATCTTTCCAGATGGACACCGCCCGCTCCGGCGCATAATCTTGAACCGCGGTGGCGATGTTATCTTTACCTGCCTCGAACCACCCGAAACGGCCTTTAGGACGCTGATCGTACCATTTCAGGACTTGTTCGGGCTTTTTCTCAAGAATGGCGATGCTAATCAGATCGTCTAACAGGGGAAATCGAATCCGCCGATCCGCCTCAGGCCGGTTAAGTCCGGATTCCGGCAGGGGCCAGTCCTTCTGCTTCCAGGGCGGCTCGCCTGTTTCTAGATAACCCAATAGAGAGGCGCGCACCCGGGGCCAGGCTCCGGTTTTTTTGCCGGCTTTCCGACATTCCGTGAAGGCCCGCGTCGAAGGCTCACGCACGAATTCTTCCACCTCCAGCGCCGCCACCACCGGCCAATTTTGTTCACGAGTGCGGATCTCCCGCATTTTATTCCGCAAGCCGGCGCCAATGCCGGGCCATTTTTCGCCGAGGTCCCGAAGGCCTTCTTTGATCCGTCCTGACCCGCCTTGGGAATGCCCCGGTTATTTTCGAGCCGTCTCAAATATTCGAGCACCACGGCCACCCCGTGCTTGCAGCCCGGTCCCGTAGGGACAGGTGCAGACCGACTCCGGCAGACCTTCTTCATCCACGGCCACCCGGGTGGCATAGCGCTCCGAACCGTCCACCCAGGCGATCAGGGCGCCGTCGTCCGTTACGGCCAGATCGGCGACACGCCCCTGCTGTTGGTATTTCCTCCCCCGGGAGAGAATTTTCCCGCCGGCCCAGTCTTCGAGGTCGTTCCAGGCCAGATCGGCAAACCGATCCGCCCGGGTCCCTTTTCTTGGCATTGGTTTAGCTTCCCGGTGTCCTCGTTTCGGTAAAATGGCGACAACTGCAAGACGGGATTATATCATGGGCCGGGGGCGAATTATGAAATCGTTTTATGCAGAATTGCGAGGTCTTGGGAGGGATTTCGAAATTATTAGGCATTTAAAATGGCTAGGTTCGCAGGAAATAATCCGCGTTGGTAACTACCAAATTAAGCCATAAGGACTTCAACTTCTACATCTTTTTTGGTATGCAACAATGCTCAATCATTATAAAATCCAATTGGAAGACCTTTTGGACCGCAATGTGGATATCGTGCGGATGCGCGAAAAGATGAATCCTTTTCTCAGGGAACGTATTGAGAAAGAAGGGCGGTATGTTCGATAAGAACCTCGTTTTGTCAATACTCACGCAGATTGACCGTTTAACCAACTGCCCAAACCCTTAAAAACATTTGATGATTGCGAAAGGTGTGCCTAAACGGCTCCTCTACGGGTTTCTGGTGGTGGTGTTGGCCTTGGCGGCCGCGGAAATCGCCGGGCATTTTCACTGGCTGGCGGGAGTGGAAAACACCCATTATGATATCTGGCATCAAGCGGCCGGGGTGCGTTTCCCGCCGGAGAACGCGGTCATTGTCACCATTGATGAGCAGACCCGCCAGGAACACCAGGACGAACCCCTGGTGTTTTGGGCGCCCCACTTTGCCAGGGTGATCGAGGTCCTTAAGCAAGCAGGGGTCCGGGTGATCGGCCTGGACTTTCTCTTTTCCGTGAGCGCCGAGGCCTGGCTGAAAAAGCTCGATCTCCCCGGCGGCGCCAGCCGCACTTTCGATCTGGAACTCCGAAAGCAGCTCGCGGCCGGGAAGGTCATCCTGGCCGGGGGCATGGCCACCGACGCGGCGGGGATCAGCAAGGTCCTGCTACCCATCCAGGATTATTATTTTTCCCTGCCCCGGCAACTGGACGACGTGGGCCTGACCAATTTTTATAATGATCCGGACGGCGTGCTGCGCCGCTTCGTCACCGCCTTGCCGGACTCCGAGGGTGAGATCTGGCCACTGTTCGGACCGTTGTTGGCGCAACGGGCCTCAGACGGGAAAGGGTCAGAAGCGGTTCAGGGTCCCCTCCCCTACATCGGCTTTGCCGGTCCTCCGGGGACCTTTCCCCGGATCTCCTTCAAGCGGTTGCTGCATCCGGAGGCGGATGACCGGCTTCACGAGGCTCTTAAGGACAAAGTGGCCATCATCGCCCTGGAGACCCGGCTGCAAGACATTCATCTCACTCCCTACGCTCGGAGCTTCCTCCATTGGGGGCCGCAGATGATGAGCGGCCCCGAGGTCCATGCCAATATCGTGGAAACCCTGCTCACCGGCCGGGCTCCTAAGCCGGCGCCCGCGGCTTTGCGCCTGGCCGTGATGATTATGGCGCTGGCTGCCAGCGCGTACTGCTTCTTCCATTTTTCCCCCTGGCAGGGGGTGGGAGCCGGGCTGCTGCTGATTCTGATCTGCCTGGCTGGGACCTACGGGCTGTTCCTCAAGAGTCTCATCCTCCCGGTGGGGGGCCTGGAACTGGGGATCGGCCTGTGTTTTTTCGGCGTGCTGGCGCTGCGGCTGACCGGAGAGGAGCGCACCCGGCAGCGTTTGCGGCAGGTCTTTTCCAGGTACGTGGCCGATGAGGTGGTGGAGAGAATCATGGCTTCCGGCAAGCTCCCCGACTTGGGAGGAGAAGCCCTCAACGTCACCGTCCTCTTTGCGGATATCCGCAACTTCACCTCCATCTCGGAGCGCCTGAGCGCCCACGAGGTGGTGGAGATGCTCAACGCCTACTTCAGTTCCATCTGCGAGCCCATCCTGGAGTTTGGCGGTACCGTGGACAAGTTTATCGGCGATGCGGTGATGGCCGTATTCGGCGCGCCGGCCCCCCAGCCGGACCACGCCCGCAGGGCCTTGTCCGCGGCCCTGGCCATGGCCACCAGAGCCAGGGAGTTTCAAGTCCAAATGGCGGAGCGGTTTTCCGGAAAAGGACTCCCGGAGTTTCACATCGGCATCGGCCTCCACAGCGGCGAGGCCGTGGTGGGCAACATCGGCTCGCCCAAGCGCCTGGAATACACCGCCATCGGGGACACGGTGAACATTGCCTCCCGCTTGGAGAGTCTGACCAAGGAATTGGGCTGGACGATCATTGCTTCACACGAGACCATCGCCGCGGCCGGTCCGGGGGTCCTGACCGGGGGCCGGCAGGAATCCCGCCTCAAAGGACGGCAGGAAACGGTGTTGGTCCACGAAGTGACGGGCTTGGAATGAAGAGCCGTTCGCGGTTCGCTTTTGGCTATTTGCTATTCACGGTTCGCTTTTTGTTAAAAAAATCTAACATTTCACCAAATTACATATCGCATTGTATTTAAGAGTAAAAATGATATTAAGAAATGATTAGGGGTCAATCAACCAAAGGAAATGAGGCAATGAGCGCGCTAAATGCAAGAATGATGGTTTGCGGCCTGGCGATGGCAATGATCCTGGCGATTTTGCCGCCGGCTCCCGCCGGGGCCGCGGCCCCGGACGTGGGCCTGGTCACCAATCTCTCCGGCGAGGCCGTCTATTGGAATAACCAGGAAAACCAAATCCCGGCCCCGGCCCAGGCATTTTTAAAGATCAGGCAGGGGGACAACTTCGAACTCAAGGAAGGGGGCTCCTTGCAGCTGCTTTATTTTTCCGGGGGGCGGCAGGAAACCTGGAAAGGCCCCGCCAGCGTGCAAGTGGGTGACGCGGAAAGCCGGGCTGCGGATGGCAAAACGCAGTCTGCCCCGGAAATCAAGATCCTCTCCAGCAAAGTGGCCAACCGGATGAAGGGAGCGCCTTTGGTGGTCAGCCGGAGCGACGTCCGGACCGGCGGGGGGAGTACGGTCATGCGGGAACAGACCCACGGCGTGGGGGTAATCCGCAGCATGGCGCCCACCAAAGAAGACACAGCCCCGCCGCGGCCCAAACCCCTTAAGGTCCCGACTCAAGAGGAACTTAATCAGGCCGAAAAAGTCTATCAGGACCTCCGGAAGCAGGCCAAGGCCGATGATCTCACCCCGGAAATCTATCTTCTCAGCGTTTATGCGGAATATGGTTTGCATAAAAAAATGATAGAAGTTATCGACGCCATGCTGGCAAAAAAGCCGGGAGACCTGAAGCTGCTGGAGCTTAAGGCCCAGGCCCGGTCGAAGCTGTAAGCAGGGAAAGACCTCTGCGAAAGTCTCCCTCAACTTAACCGGCCACTGGCAACTTTTCGAAGCAGGGCGCGCCCTGAGGGTTGGAGGAAACGCGGTGATTAAAAGGTTTGGCCTGGGAATTCTCCTGATGGCGGCAACCGGCCTGCTGGCGGTGGCGGGTGGGGCGCTCCCCCAACCGGCCGCGGCTGCCTCGTCCGGGGATCAAGGAAACGGCGTGGCCGGCCGGAGCCGGGAAATGGCGCAACAGGCCCGGGACTTGGCGGCCGCGGGGAAATACAAGGAAGCCCTGCCCCTGGCCAAACTATTCCAGGAGAGGGTGGAAAAACGGTTCGGCCCCAAGGATCCCCGGACTGCCCGCGCCCTGCGGCTGGTGGCCAATATCAACATGGGCTTGCACCGGTATCGCCAGGCGGTCCCCCTGTACCAGCGGACCCTGGAGATCATGGAAAAGACGCCCGGGCCGGAAAATCCGGAAACCCTGGAGACCATGGACCGTCTGACCAGGGCCTATACCGCCACCGGCTCGTATGCCGAAGCCCTGTCCCTGGGAGAGCGCACCCTGGCGGTCAGGAAAAGGCTCTCCGGACCGGAGAACCCCGACACCGCCGAAACCTTGGCCAACTTGGCGGAGGTGCAGCGGCAGATGGGCGCTTTGGATAAAGCTTTATCCCTGGCCCAGGAGTCTTTAAAGATCAGGGAAAAGGCCCTGGGGCCGGAACACCTGGAAACCGCGGGCATCCTGGAAACCCTGGCCATGATCTACCAGCAGCAAGGAGCCCCGGAGAAGGCCTTGCCCTTGGCCGAGCGGGCTGTCAAGATCAAGGAAAAGGCGTTGGGGCCGGAGCATCCCCGGACGGCCCAGGCCCACCGCGTTTTAGGCCTGATCCACAAAGGCCGGGGGGACCACACCCAGGCCGAATCGGCCATGAAAAAAGGGGAGGCAGGGCTGAAAGGGCCTGCAACCGCCGGGATGGTGGAGGTCTATCTGGGCCAGGGGCGTTATCAACAAGCCCTGGAAGCCCTGAACACCATGCGCCTCCCACCCTGGGCGCCGCCCCAGATTTTGGCCCAGTTCCACATTCAGAAAGGCTTGGCTCTGCAGGGGACGGGCCGGTTGGATGAGGCCGCGGTTTCGTTTGCGGAAGCCGTCCACACTATTGAAGAGATGCGCGCCCGCACCCCGGGAGAACGCACCGGCTTTTTCCAGGGAGGCAAGTTTATCGCGCATTATAAAGCTTATCTCGGTCTGATCGGGGTGCTGGCGGAGATGGCCCCAAAACGGCAGCCCTTGCCGCCGGCCCTTAGTGCCTATGGCGCCGACCTGGCGTCCGCGGCCTTTTACTTTGCCGAATCCATCAAGGCCAGGTCCCTGTTGGAGGCCCTTGCCGCCAAAGCCGGCGCCGGTCCCGGCGAAGAGCTGCCGGCCGATCTGGCTTCCCGGGAACGGAAGTTAAAGGAGGAGTCGGCGACCCTGGAGGCCAAACACCGGGAGATTTATCAGCCTCATACCGGCATGAAGCGCGATGTGAGCGTCTTTCAGACCGAGGTGGAGGCCTGGCAAAAGAAGCAGCAGGCCCTGGTGGAGGAACTCCGCCGCCGCCATCCCCGGTATGCCGCCCTCTATTATCCCCGGCCCTATAAGGCGGCGGAGCTGCCTTTGAAGTCCGGAGAGGTTTTGCTGGAATATACCCTGGGAGAGAAGGAGAGCTACCTCTTCCGGGTGGAGGCCGGAGGCCGGACGCAAATAATCCGCCTGCCCTGGGGCCAGGAACAGATGGGCAAGCGTCTGAGTGCGATGCTGGAGCCTTTCCGGCAAAGCGGGTTGCGGCGGGAAGACCTGAACAAATTTTCCCAGGCCGAGGCCGCGGCGCTGTACCGGGAGATCCTGGCCCCGGGCCTGGACGGAATCGCGGCGGGAACCCGGTTGATCATTGTGCCGGACGGGATTCTGGGAGCCTTTCCCTTTGAGGCCCTGGTGGTGCAAACCGCGGCGGGGTGGGATAAGAGCGTCCTGGTGGGGGACCGCTGGCCGCTGACCTACTACCAGTCGGCCGCTATCCTGGCCCTGAACCGCCACCTCGGAGTCTCCCGGGCACCCCACCCCCTATTCGCCCTGGGCGACTGCATCTATGAAAAGGCCAGTCCCCGTTATCAGGCGTATAAGGCCGGCCGGGAGAAGGCCGGGGAACTGAAAAGCACCGGCCAGGAAAAGGCCCTGACCATGTCGGCTGCCGGCGCGGGCGGAGGAAGCTTGCAGTTCGCTCCCCTGCCGGAGACCCGGCAAACGGTGCTGGAGCTGGCCCAACTCTTCGGAGTAAAACCGCAGCCGCCCCAGGTGCTCCTGGACGTCCTGGCCACCGAAACCCGGCTGCGCCAAACCCCGTTGGGGCAATTCCGCTATCTCTTTTTCGGGACCCACGGATTCCTGGCGGATAACCTGGCCGGGGTCCGGGAACCCACCCTGGTCTTGACCCAGGTGGAGAATCAGGCCCCGGAAAACGGCTTCCTGACCTTCAACAAGGTGTTGCACCTCAAGCTGGACGCCGACCTGGTGGCCCTGGCCGCGTGCATGACCGGAGTGGGCAAGGTGACCCGGGGGGAAGGAGTGCTGAATTTCGCCCGGGCCTTCCAGCAGGCCGGAGCCCGGAGCGTCGTGGTATCTCTTTGGAACATCCCGGTGGAGGAGTCTTTGAAATTCTACGGCCAATTCTACCAGGCCCTGAAAGGAGGCCGGCCCAAGCTGGAGGCCCTTAAGACCGCCCGGAGTTCAGTGCGGGCCAAAGAACCCCACCCTTATTTCTGGACCGGCCTGATTCTCCATGGGGAGGGGTAATAGCGGTTTTCAGTTTTTAGTTTTTAGTTTTTAGTTTTCGGTTTTCTCGGTTACCGGCAACAGGTCTTAATTAAAACGATTATAGGAAGGTGGCGTTTAAGACATCCGCCCTGCCGGAGCCTAACTGGTATTTAGCCACCACCACCTCCAAACGTCCCTGTTCCAGGGCCTCGCTGATGATGCGGCTTTCCCGGCGCAGCGACTCCTTAAGGGATTTCAGGTGTTGGCAGGTGGCCTCCTCCACCAGTTCGCGGCCGGTTTTCCCCGTGGACCGGGCCTGGGCCGCAGCCGGCGCGATCTGCTTGACGATGGCGGTAATGTGGCCTTCATCGGTATCCGGATGGTGCACCGCGGCGGTAACCGCGCCGCAGCTTTCATGGCCTTTGATTACCAGCAGTGGGACGTGCAGATGGGCCACGGCGTATTCCAGGCTGCCGATGCTGGTGGGTTCCAGGACTAAACCGGCGGTGCGCACCACAAAGAGGTCGCCCAGGCTCTGATCGAAGATGATCTCGGCGGGCACCCGGGAATCGGAGCAGCAGAGCACCGCGGCTTCGGGCTGCTGTCCCCGGGTCAGCGTGCTTCTCAGGTCTAATAGATTCCGGCCCTGAAACAGGCCCTGGACAAACCGCATATTCCCGCTAATGAGCTTCTGCCAAACCTGCCGGCCACCGAGTCCTTTGCGGTGATGCTTCATGCATTCCTCTCTCTGTTATCATTGTTGGCCGGAGCACTGGTTTCTCCCCCCGTTTCCGGCTGCAGGGAAACAAAGAAAGTGGTGCCGGAGTTCCCCCCCTCCCCTCCAGGCAATCTGGTCTCAAAGCGGATATTGCCCCCGTATTTCTGGACGATGGCATAACTTACCGACAACCCCAGGCCGGTGCCCTCTCCCACTTTCTTGGTGGTGAAGAAGGGATCGAAGATCCGGTCCGCGATCTCTTTGGGGATGCCGGTGCCGGTATCCGCAAAGATGGCCTCCACCATCTGGCTGTAGGGATTGATGCGGGTCAGGACCGTCAGTTTGCCTCCGTGAGGCATGGCCGCAATGGCGTTATTCACCAGGTTGATGAAGACCTGCTGCAATTCCCCGGAATCGGCGTGTACCCTGGGCAGATCCCGGCCCAAGCGGACGTCCGACTCTATCTTATGGGTCAGGAAGCTGTTTTGCACCAGGGACAAGACGGTTTCAATGGATTTATTGATATCGGCGGATTCCTCCTGCTTGGAAGGCTGCCGGGCATAGGTCATTAATTTTTCAACAATTCTCTTGGCATTGAGTCCCTGGCGCTCAATGGTTTTGAGAATTTCATGCTCCTTGCTGTTTGTGGGGATGCGGTCCAGTAAAATTTCGGTAAACCCGAGAATGACGCCCAGGGGGTTATTGATTTCGTGGGCCACACCGGCCGACAGGGTGCCCAGGGACGCCAGTTTTTCGGTGCAGAAAAGCTGCTCTTCCATTTTTTGCCGCTCGGTGATATCCCGGGCCATGACCAGGATGCGCTCCACCGTGCGGCCGTCTTCCCCGTAGACCGGCACAAAATGGGTGGAGAGCAGATAGACCCGGTCCCGGATGCGCATCGCAGACTTTATTTCCACGCTTCTCCGGCTATCCAGGATATCCCGCACTTGCAGCATGATGGCCCTGGCGTCGTCCGGAGCAAAGAACAATTCCAGTTTTTTCCCGGCAATCCCCGCCGCGGGGATGCCAAAGGCCCGGGCCGCGGCATTATTGGCGCTGACAAACTCCCCTTTCTCATTGAGCAGGAAGATAAAATCCCGGGCGTTCTCCACCACCGATTTATACTGCTCCCGGCTGCGGCGGAGGTCCAGGGTGGTCTTATCCACCTCCCGCTGCAATTCCACGGACCAGCGCATCTCATAATAGATTACTGCGGCCGCGGCCAGGACCAGGGCAAAGATCAGGATTCCCTGGATCAAAAATTGCCGGACGTAGAGGGAATGGATGGTGCCGTAAACTTCGTCGGTGGGGGCCACCACCGCGATGGGCCAAATCTCGGCGCATTCCGGTCCTACCTGGCCCCGGGCCGCGGCCGGAGTCAGATGCCCGGGGCAGTCCGGGCCGATGTGGGCCTGGGTGTAGGCCACGAATTTCTCCATCTGCTTGATGACGCCCCGGTGCCAACCGGAAATGTATTGCGCGGTCCCCTCCTCTCCGGCCAGCATTTTGGTCTTTTGGATTTCATTGATCTTATCGAAGCTGATCACCGGATTGCGGCGGCCCCGGGCGGTGAACGCATCCTCGCCGATAAATTCCTTTTCCGGATGGTAGAGAAACACCCCGGCCCGGTTGATCACCCAGCAATAGCCTGTGCGCCCGGAGCGGATACCGACGCAATAGTGTCCGGCAAGCTTGGATGCGTCGATTTTAAATTGCAGCACGCCGTCCAATTTGCCCGTGGCCTTGGGATGGGACTCGTCCACGCTCACTTCATACACCGGGGTGGCCAGATGAAAATAAGGAACCCGGTGCTCTCCCTCCTGCTGCATTTCTATGGGTCCCTGGTAGATGCGGCCCTGGTTGCCTGGGTCCCGGGCCCACACCACCGCGGGGGCAGTGCTGAAATCTTTCTCGATGATACGTGCTCCGGCCGCGTCCAAAATGTTGGCGCGGTCGGCTTTCTGGCCCTTGAAATCGATGCGCGCAATGGCGGTGACCCCCAATTTGGAGAGGTAGTCGAAACTGATCTTCATGCGGTTGGCCCAGGCCACTTCCTCCAGGTACTGGATGGCCGGGGAATAATTGAGGATTTTCAGCTCCCGGCGGATGAACTCCATGCCGTCTTCGATCTGCCGGGCGGTGGCTCTGGCCAGAATCAACTGCTGCTGTTGAAAATCTTCGGAAACCAACTCGCTGGTGCGCTGCAGGGAAAGAAGGCCCAGAATAAAGGCCACGGCCAGCAGGAGCACCACTAACAGGCCCAGGCCCTTAAGCAGTCTTTTGATATTGATTCTATCCAGGGGATAGAGCATCGCGACGATTTCAGGAAAAACTTCGGTTTAGTAATCGATTTGATGGAAGACTAACATTTTTTTTATCTAAAATAAATTCTTATCCCAGCCAATGGGGATTATGGGCCGTGCCGTCGAATTGGTCCGTGGTCTTATAGCGTTCGAACCGGCCCTGGGCCGCGGCTTCGTGTGCGCCCTTGGGGCCGAAGATGCGGTCGGGATCCGCCGGGCGGATGATTTCATGAAGCTGCATCAAGTCAATCAGATCCGTTTGCAGGCGGCGCAGGCACTCATCGATCTGTCTGGCCGCGGCCTGTTTGGTTTGGCCGTCGATCTTGGTCATCAGAAGGGCTTTTTGGCGGTAGCCGTCTTTCAGGGCCTTCCCCATCCTGATTTCGGATTCCCCGCCTAAATCGTCGGGGCAGGCCTCTCCATCCGCGCGATAAAGATTCATTCCGGGTTGTCAAGGCGCGGGCTTTGGACCATAATTCGCATATGCTGGAAAGCTTATGTCACCGACGCCATAAGTAATCGGACATCCTTATCTCTGCGCCCTCTGCGTCTCTGCGGTAAAAGATTCACCACAGAGGCGCAGAGAGTATTCAATGGTGCGCAAGGCGCACCCCATGGAACCCGGAACTTGGAACTCGGAACTTTCTTTCTCAGTTGGAGCCCGGTGCTGCTCCTGGCGGTGCTGGCCGCGGGTTTTAAACGGCCCGCGCTGGATCTCTCGATATATGGAGCGGCGTTTACCGGGGGGCTGGCTTATTTTGTCTTCCAAACGCCCCTCACCGTGATCCTGACGGCCGCGGCGGACGGGGCGGTGACCACCGCGCCCCTGCTGCTGGTGGTGCTGGCCGGGATTTTGCTGTCACACCTGCTGCTGGCCTCCCGGTCCATGGACCGCCTCGTCGCCTGGTTTATGCAGGGGCTCAGGCGGCCCCGGCACCGGCACCTCTTCATCTCCCTGGGAATCGGCAATTTTCTGGAGGGGGCCAGCGTCATCGCCGAGCCCATCGTCGCGCCCCTGCTCCGGGCTGCGGGGGTCAATCCCGCAGCCGCCGCAGCGCTGTCCATCATCGGCTATGCGGGGTTGATGGGCGTGGAGATGGCCGGGATCATCATCACCGTGCTGGCCCTGGTCACCGGCTTGCCCCTGGGGGACTTGGCCGCGGCCACGGCCTGGCTGTCGGTGCCAGGGATGCTGGCCATGGCCGCGTGCCTCCCCTGGTACCTGCCGCCGGAGTCCGGGCGTTGGTCCTTTCTGCCCCAGGTCCTGGGGAGCGGTTTGTTGGTCAGCCTGGCGGCCCTGGCCGTGACCCTGACTTTAGGCGTGGCCCTGGCCGGCATGATAGGCGGGCTGGCGTTGATGGCGGTTTTGCTGCTCCAAGGCTCCCGCCGTTGGAGCTGGGAGCGGGAAATTATCCGGGACCTGCTGCCCTTCGCCTGCATCCTCCTGCCCCTGCTGCTGGTGAACACCGTGCCTTTGCTCCGGGACCTCACCCAGAGCCGCTGGGTGTTTCAGTTGCAGGTGGCGCCGGTGCACCAGATTACCATGACGCCTTTTTTTTCCGCGTATCTGTATCTCTTTCTCGCTTTGGCCGCGGCCGCGGTGCTGTTCAAGTCGCAGGTGCAGGTGAAACAGGTGCTGGCCACAGGTTTAAGGCAGTCCTGGCGGGCCTTGGCGGCCATGGCCCTGTTCGGGGCCACGGGGCAAATCATTGCCTATTCCGGGTACGGCGAGGGGTTCGGCAGCCTGGAGAAGGCCCGGAACATCCCCTGGGTCCTGGCCATGGGGCTGAAAGAGTATACCGGAAGCTGGTATCCGCTGTTCGTGCCGCTCCTGGGCTGGGCGGGCACCTTCTTGACCGGCTACGGGGTGGCCTCCCTGATGCTCTTCGGGGAGTTGCAGGTGCACGCAGCCTCGCTCCTGGGGGTTTCCCCGGTCTGGCTGGCCGCGGGCCTCACCGTGGGCTCGGCCATCGGCTCCATCTCCTCCCCCTTCAAAATCGCCATCGCCGCGGCCATGTGCGGCGCCCTGGGCCGGGAAGGGGAGATCCTCAGGCGCACCATCCCCCTGGGGGTGGTTGCGTCCTGCCTTTTGGGTCTGGTTCTGTGGGGTCTATAGCCTTGTTTGCTAGCGATCTAAGCACTCGCGGTTGTCGGTCCGCATGGTTCAAACCCGGATAACCTCCGCCCCCCTTCCGGACAGTCTCTAAAACTCGGACCTGGCGGGGGGGGCGCAGGCTTACCGATGCGGCTGTGACCTTGCCGGGCGCCCGCTAAGCTTCAGTTCTTCCCGGCTCCTTGAATGGCCTCGGCAATATCCTGGCTGAGTTTGGCCAACGCCCGGCTCTGTGCCGCCACCAAGGCGGCATAATCCGCACCCATCACCGGTTCGCGGATGCTGGACCGGTTCATCTTGAGCAGCTTTTTCTCCGGGCCCCCGAAAATGCTCCACCGCGCCTCCAGCCAGGCGGCTTCGCCCAACCGGCCGTCGCAGCGCACAAGATCCACGGTCACCTGGTAGTCGATGGGCACGGACAGGCGCCAAGGATAGAGATAAATCCGTTCGGTCGACAGGAGAAAACCAATATCGTCGGCCAGAACATTAATGAAGTTATCCTTGAAGGATCCGACCCAGCGGTCGAACTCGGCTTTCACCACCTGGTTGTCGCTCGTGCGGGTGACAATCAGCGACTGGTCGAGGTAATCGGCCAGCTTGACGGGACCGATGCCGATCACTGCGTTCTTTGCCGGACTTTTACTCTTGGAGGCAACCTGGTCTTCCTGTATCGGGCTCAAGGTATAAAAACGCGGGGACTGACTTCTGCACCCGCTTAAAAAGATGGCCGCGATGGCCAGGATGATCGATACGGCGCGAGAAAATGGCATTGCTTTCATTTTATTTACCTCCGGATTTATCTCCAGTCTTTCCTTTACCGCGAATCAGGGCTTCGGGATGCAGATCAAGATAATTGGTCAATTGCCGAATTGACCTGCTCATGGCGGAAATCTCCTGCAGCATGTTCTCCAACTCCACTATCAGCGGTGAGTCCTGGGCCAGGACGCCTCTAGCCGCGGACATGGTTTTTTCCAAACCGGTCGCCACCCCTCCCACCTTGGCGTCAACATTATTCGCCAGCTTGCCGATATCTTTGACGGTTTTTTTCATGTCGTCCGCCAGCGGGTCCACCTGGCGGTTCACCTTGGCGACGAGCTTGCGGGTGTCCTGAAGAGTTTCTTTCAGAGCAAGAAAGCTGGCGGCCAGGTCCGGGTTGTTAACGAGACGCTCGATACCGGCCAGGCTCGAAGTCAAATTCTTTTCTATCCCCTTGAAATCCAGATCCCCCAGAGCCTGGCCCAGCCGGGCGCTGGTGGACTTGCAGGTTGGGATCACGATATAGTCTTGATATTCTTGGTCCATTTGTGCCGGAGCATAGCAGAGGGTTGTCTTGGGATAAAAATCAAGCTCGATCATCAACTGCCCGGTAATAAAACTCTGCATAATCAGTTGGGCCCGCAAGCCCTTTTCGATGAGCTTTTCCGCAACTTTCCGGTAATCTCTTTCGGGGTGTTGCACCTTCCACCGGTCCGGCTCGATTTCGATGAAGACCGGGATTTGGGTCTTCATTTTAGCAATGTCGGCCTGGAGAGTAATGCTGGTCACGGACCCCACCGGAACGCCCTGGAACAGCACCGGTGCGCCCACACTCAAGCCCTTGATGGATTCATCGAAATACAAAACGTATTTATTGGTCTTCTTGAAAAATTTGCCTGAACCGAATACGACCAGGCTGGCGGCCATAATGATCACCGCGAGGACCACGAAACCGCCGATCATCATTCTGTTTGCTTGCTTAGCCATCTTTATTCGTCCTCTAGGTTAGGATTTCTCGCCGCGGGTTAAAAACAGGCGCAAATTGGGGTCCCGGGTTTCGGCCAAAAGCTGGCTGGGGTTGCCCGTGGCCGTCATGGTTCGTTTGGATACATCCAGAAATACGGAATTGTTGCCGATGGCAAAGATGCTGGCCAACTCATGGGTCACCACCACCATGGTGGTGCCCAGGCTCTCGCGCAGTTCCAGGATCAGGTCATCCAGGCGCCGCGCGCTCACCGGATCCAACCCTGCAGAAGGCTCATCGAAGAACAGGATTTCCGGATCCAGGGCCATGGCCCGGGCTATGCCGGCCCGTTTCTGCATCCCGCCGCTGATCTCCGAGGGATAAAACTCTTCGAATCCGGCCATTCCCACCAGTGCCAGTTTCAGTTTGACCACCTCGCGAATCTGGCCCGGACTCAAATCCGTATAGGTCTCCAGGGGCAGGGCCACATTCTCGGCCAGGGTCATGGAACTCCAGAGCGCCCCGCTCTGGTACATCACCCCGGCGCGGCGAATGATCCGGTCCCGGGTCTCGGGATCGGCTCCCCAGAAATCCACCTCTCCATAAAAGACCTTACCCCTGGCCGGGGCCTTTAGGCCGATTAAGATGGTCATCATGGTGCTCTTGCCGCAGCCGCTGCCGCCCATGATGATGAAGATGTCCCCCCGGTTGATGGTAAAGGTCAGGTCCCGCATGAGGACAAAGTCGCCATAAGCCATGGTGAGATCCTGCACCGTGATGTGGGCTTCTTTTTCAGTCATCTTCAGTTATCCTGGCAGGTTACGCTACTGGCGCTCCCGCTGAGCGGTAATCGACTCATATTCCCAGAAAGTTGCACAAAACGGTGATCACCGCGGTGGAGACGATAATCCCGACAATGGCGGTGACCACCGCGGACGTGGCCGCCTCACCCACCGCCGAGGCGCTGCGGCCGCACTGCATGCCCCGCATGCAGCCGGCCAGGGCCACGATCACGCCGAATACCATGCCGGAAAAAAGGCCGATGCCCAAATTCCAAAGACCCACCGCCTTCACGGTCTCGTTATAGTATTCTATAAAGCCAATATTGAGCATCCCTACCCCCACCACCATACCTCCCAGGATGCCCATGAGATTGGCGTAAAGGCACAGCAGGGGCATCATCAGCGCCAGGGCCAGCATACGCGGCAGCACCAGAAATTCCATGGGCGAGACGCCCAGGGTTTTCAGGGCATCGATCTCCTGGTTCACCTGCATGGTCCCCAGTTGGGCGGCAAAGGCCCCCCCCGTGCGGCCGGCCATGACGATGCCGGTCATAATCGCCGCCATCAGGCGCACCATGGCAATGCCCACTAAATCGGCCACATAAATTTGGGCCCCGAAGAGCTTCAACTGGATGGCGCCGATAAACGCCAGGATCAACCCCACCAAAAAGCAGATGAGGGAGACGATGGGTAATGCCTGAGCGCTGCAGGCCTGCATGATCAAGCCCAGATCGGCGCGACGGTACTGGGCCTTGCCGCGCAGGAGCCTCAGAACGGCAACGACCGTATCGCCGAGGAATTCCAGCATTTCACCTGCGGACCGGATGAAATAGACGGTTTGGTTGCCCAAATAGGTAAGAAACGACACCCGCGCTTCCGCCGTACGGGCATCTTTTTTTTCCGGCACCGCCAAAGCCAATTCCAATAGTTTCTTCGCTCCCTGGGGTAGCCCGTCGCGGTTTAAGTAAATCTGTCGCCGGGAACAGAGAGTTCCCAGGTTCATCAGGAAAGTCAGCAGCCCGGAGTCCCAATTCGCCAGCTCCCGGGTGTCGAAGACTAGGTTACGAACCCCCGGTTTTCCTTCGAGCGTTTGCTGAACCTGATCGGCCCCGGGCAGTTCACCGCCCAGCTTCCAGTGGCCGGAAAGAATCACCTTCAGCGTGTCTGCCGCTGGTTGCTCCAATATCATCTCACCGCGGGCCGTCATGTGTATTTTTCTCCATGGTAGCTCTTTAGCTGATAATTGGGGTCATCGTGCTTCCTAAGGATTACCCATGACGCTTCTCCCTGGAAGATCAACCACTCTCGAAGCAATTAAACCCTAGAGCACTTGTAGCATTTCCTGTCGGCTCTATGCAAGACGCATAATTCGACCAGAATAGGGCCATTGCTTGCCATTCGCTGGAATTATCTAAGGAGACACAAGAAATTCAGGCATGAGATGGATAAGAAAAAATGGTTTTGTGAGGGGCCTCCGGGGAGAATCGAATGTTTTTCCAGGAAGGGATGGCGTGGCTTAGGCCCCGCCATCCCGGACAGCAATATCTAGTCTGGGGAGGGGGTATGAGGAATTATGAGAGCACCGGTTTGCGGCCTGCCCCACACCCTCTATCTCCTAAGGTCAATAACCCTCCTCGCTCTCCAGGTCCTCTTCCCCGGATTTGTGGCGGAAGAGGTGGTGGACCCAGGCCTGGTAGGCAATGACGATGGGCACGAAGGTCAGGGCCACCGCCAGCATGATCTTCAAGGTCAGGGGGCTGGAAGAGGAGTTGAAGGCCGTGAGGCTGTAAGCCGGATCGATGCTGGAGGGCAGCAGTTTCGGATACAGCCCCACCACCCCGAACAGGGTGGTGCCGACGATGGTGACGCAGGACGCGAACCAGGCCCGCCACCAGGCGGCCTTGGCGATATAGACCCGGATCATCACCAGGGCCGCGACGGTGACCGCCAGGATCAGGAAGAGCGCGGGGTTGGCAAAGTAGTTATCGTAGAGAAAGGTGGCCCTGAGCGACGCCAGGAGGAAGATCACCGCCATCACCAGGAGCGCGGCCCAGAGCTTGGGCACCAGTTGCGCGGCCCGGTCGTGGAGGTTGCCCGAGGATTTCACCGCCAGCCACAAGGCCCCGTGCACCAGGAAGAGGAGGACAAAGAGAACTCCCCCCGCCAGTCCGTAAGGATTGAGGAGGGTGAAGAGCGTCCCCTGGTAAATGCCGTCCTGATCGATGGGCAGGCCGTGGAAGATGTTGGCAAAGGCCACCCCCAGCAGGAGCGCGGGGAGAAAACTGCCCACCACCAGGCAGGTGTCCCAGAGGCACTTCCACCTGGGGGAGTTGACTTCGTCCCGGAAGGCGAAGGAGACGCCCCGGATGATCAAGGCGAAGAGGATGAGCATCAGGGCCGAATAGAGGCCGCTGAACATGGTGGCGTAAGTGGTGGGGAAGGCCGCGAAGGTGACGCCCCCGGCGGTGATCAGCCAGACTTCGTTGCCGTCCCAGAAAGGGCCCATGACGTGGTAGACGAGACGCCGCTCGGTGTCGGTCCTGGCCACCACCGGCATCAGGGTGCCCAACCCTAAGTCGAAGCCGTCCAGCATGAAGTAGACGGCCCAGAGAACGCCCCACAGCAGGAACCAGATAGTTTCCAACATGACCTTAACCCTCCCCCCGGACGGGCTCAGGCCCCCGGCGCACGTGCTTGGCGATGAGATAGAAAGCAGTCGCTCCCAGCAGGGCATAGACGACGATGAAGGCCGCCAGGGTGACGCCCACCTGGGAAGCGGCGATGGGCGAGACCGCGTCTTTGGTCTTCATCAAGCCCCAGACGATCCAGGGCTGCCTCCCCACTTCGGTGACGATCCAGCCCGCCTGCAAGGCGATATACGGCAGGGGGATGGAAAAGAGCAGCAACTTGAGCAGCCAGGGGCTGTCCGCGATTTTTTTGCGCTTGAGCCAGGCCACCACCGTTACCAGGGCGAAGAAGAAGCCCAGGCCCACCATCACCCGGAAGGCGATGAAGGTGAGGGCCACCGGGGGCCGCTCCTCCTTGGGGAAGTCCTTGAGGCCCTTGACCGTGGCGCTGGTGGAGTGGTAAGCCAGGAGGCTCAGGGCGCCGGGGATTTTCCCGAACTCCACGAGATTGCGCTCATTTTTCTCATCCGGAATCAAAAACAAAGTCTGGGGCGCATTGGCCTGGGTCTCCCAGAGTGCCTCCATGGCCGCCAGCTTGGAGGGCTGGATCTTGGCCACCTCGGCCCCGTGGATATGGCCCTGGACGACTTCCGCCAGGGAGAAGATCAGGGCAAAGATTAGGCCCATGCGCAAAGATTTGGTGAAGAAGGCCACGTGCTGTTTCCTCAGGAGGTGGTAAGCGCTGACGCCCATGACGAAGAAACCCGCCAGGATATACGCGCCGCTGAGGGTGTGGAAGTAAATCTGGAAGCCGAAGGGTTGGGTGACCACCGCCAGAAAGTCGGTGAGTTCCGCCCGGCCGTTCCTAAGGGTGTAACCCACGGGGTGCTGCATCCAGGCGTTGGCCATCAGGATCCAGAGGGCCGAGAGATTGGCCGCGAAGGCCACCAGCCAGATGGCCAGGCAGTGGAGCTTGGGGGACAGCCGCTTCCAGCCGAAGATCCACACCGCCAGGAAGGTGGATTCCAGGAAAAAGGCCAGGGTGGCTTCGATGGCCAGAATCGAACCGAAGATATCCCCCACGTAGCGGGAATACCGGGACCAGTTGGTGCCGAACTGAAACTCCAGGGTGATGCCGGTCACCACGCCCACGGCAAAATTGATGATGAAGATCTTCCCCCAGAATTTGGCCAGCCGCCGGTATTCCTCATCGCCGGTCCTGACGAACTTCGTTTCCATGATGGCGATAAGGATGGATAGCCCCAGGGTCAGAGGCACGAAGATGAAGTGGAAAAAGGTGGCTACTGCGAATTGCAGCCGCGAAAGCATCAGGGCGTCCATGACATTGCTCCCCTCCTTTGCAAGATAAGCGTGAATCTGACGATTGCCGGTCCATGGAGTGCATCTTTATGGACTTCACCCCACTTTAACCAGGGTGATGGTATCCGTCATGCAGTTCGGGCACTTTTCCGGGTTATGCCGCTTTTTGATAAAGCCGCGCCGGGAGCAGACGCAATAAATCTCCTTTTCCATTTCGGCCAGCTTTTTCAAGGCCTTCTGGTATTGCAGAGAATGCATCTTCTCCTTAGTATCGTTAGTATTGTTGGGTCCTGATGCGCCATGGGCGGACATCCGGAATAGATGGGCGATCTCGGGGTAGCCCTCTTTCTCCGCAAGGGCGGCGCAGGCCAGATATCCCTGGCAGATCGGGAACCCTTGGCGGTGTTATTTTGAAGTAATCATTGTTTTCCCTCATGTTAAGGCCACTGCTGAGAAAATATTTCCAAAGTTTCGGGTTCCGGGTTTCAAGTTAAGTGAGGTTATTCTTTCCGGCCGCCTTTCCGGAGATGGGCCTCCAACTCCACTTCAGCCAGCCTGCGGGCATTCTCAGCGCTTGGCGATCAGGCCAAATCATGCTTCCTGAAACGCGAGGACGCGGCGGGAGCCAGATTCTCCCCCTAACTCCCTTTTTCCTTGCCAGTCGTGGTCCCTGCGTATAATCTTATATTTTTAAGGCTCTTATCCGCAGGGAGCCGGACACTCTCGCTAACCAGGCGATAATTTGATCAATATTCAGGATTTGCTCCAGTTTGTCTTCGCCGGGCTGACCGGGGGGGCCATCTACGCCCTGGTGGCCCTGGGCTTCGGGGTGGTGCACAACACCATGGGCATCGTCAATTTCACCCAGGTGGATTTCGTCTCCCTGGGGGGGATGATCCTCTTCAGCGCCCTGTTTGCCTTAGGGCTGCCCATGCCCGCGGCCCTGGCCGCGGCCGTCGTCGGGGTCACCCTGGCGGCCATGGCGGTGGAGGAGGCGGGCCTGCGGCCGTCCCGGTCCCAGAGCCACCTGGTGCTCATCTTTCTGACCATCGGTTTGTCCATCATCCTCCGGGGAGCGATGAAAATCATCTGGGGGAAGAACCGCATGGCCGTGCCGCCCCTGGCCGGGGAGGAGGCGGTAAGCCTCCTGGGGGCCACCATCCTGCCCCAGACCCTGTGGATTCTGGTCCTCACCGCGGGGGCCATCGTGCTGCTGGTGCTGTTTTTCCGGAAGACCTCCATGGGCCTGGCCATGCGGGGGGTGGCCGCCAATGAAGCGGCCGCGGCCGTGGTGGGGCTCAAGGTGCGCCGGGTCAAAGCCGTGAGCTTCGCCTTGGCCGGGGCCCTGGGGGGTCTGGCCGGGTGTTTGGTGACTCCCATAACCACACTCTCCTACGACGTGGGCGTGCTGCTGGGCCTCAAGGGCTTTGCCGCGGCCATCCTGGGGGGTTTCGGCTCCTTTCCCGGGGCCATCCTGGGAGGGCTGATCCTGGGGCTGCTGGAGACCCTGGCCGCGGCCTACCTCAGCAGCGCCTACAAGGACGTCATCGCCTTTGTGGTGCTGCTGCTGGTGCTCTTTATCCGGCCCCGGGGGCTGTTGGGAGGAAAGTAAAAAGTTAAAAGTAAAAAGTAAAAAGTAAATAAAACCAAGCAGTGATCACTTGTTACTTATTACTTATTATCTATAACTTTTTACTTTTTTCTTTTTACTTTTTACTTAAGGGTGAGAGATGCTGCCTACCATCAAATTCTTTGTGCTCATCTTGATGTTCACTCTGCTGGCAGGCTTTTTCATGGTGCCGACCCGGAACATGCCGGATCATGCCGCGGTGCTGCTGGATGACCAAAACCGCACTTATCTGTCTCCGGTTTGCGCCGGCAAGGACCAGGAACAGAGCAAATATCGGCCGGCCCGGGCTGCGGAGGCCCGCCGCTTGAATTATGAACCGGATCAAAAATGCGGCGAGGCACCGGGCTTCACCCAGGACGGCCGGTCTTATACCGGCAATCTGCTGGTGCGAATGGGGCTGCTGCCGCCGCTGCCCAGCCGCTGGAATGAGGATGGTTCGTGGAATTGGTAGGGGGATGATACAGTTTTTAGTTTTTAGTTATTGGTAAAAAAATTAAGATTATCCGTGTATTATACCTCAAGTTCGATTCGTCTGCATGTAATAGAAAAAATGATATAACTGATGCGCCGGGAGCTCTTTGGTGTCCAAACATAGCGCCGGTTTGTTGATGTATCGTTTCCGGGAGGGCGCCTTAGAGCTCTTTCTGGTGCATCCCGGCGGGCCTTTTTGGGCGAAGAAGGACCTGGGGGCCTGGTCGCTGCCCAAGGGGGAATATAATCCGGGAGAAGACGCCCTGGCCGCGGCCCGGCGGGAGTTTACGGAAGAAACGGGCTTCCCGGCGGCAGGCGAGTTTATCCCGCTTACTCCCCTGAAGCAGCCCAGCGGTAAGGTAATTGCGGCCTGGGCCTTTGAGGGGGATTGCGACGCCGACGCGGTGAAGAGCAACACTTTTACGATGGAATGGCCGCCCCGCTCCGGCAAAACCCGGGAATTTCCCGAGATCGACCGGGCCGGGTGGTTTACCCTGGAGGAGGCCAAGGGTAAAATCATTAAAGGCCAGGCGGGGTTTTTGGAGGAAATGAAGGAAATATTGAAAGGAAATTAATAAAGATAATTAGAATTGTTCAATGCCTCAGTTTGCACAATTTGTTCTTTTGATGAAAATAAGAATTAGCGACTATTAACTATAGCTATATAATATATAGAATATATTGATTTATATTGAACAGTTATGAGGTATTACCATTCAAAATCTAGTGATATTATTATATATACAATAATATTTATCTTATTATTTTTTATCGCAAGACATTTTCTTAAGAAATATTATAGCTATTATGAAAAGAAAAAATTAACGAGTGGCTTAGAAATGATGAGATAAGATATAGAACCCAAAAGGGATATCCTTATGATTGGAAAATGAGAATAAAATATATAGTTAATCAATATGAATCAAAATGCGTTCAGTGCGGAGCCTTTCTATTAAAGAATAAACGTAACCGTTCAGTCCCCTTTTTTAGATGAGGCATTTTTTTTGAAAAAATGAAAAAAATGGCATAGGGGGCGCGACTTTTTTTGAAGAATAGTGTATTCAAGGTCTTGTGGAAACAAGACCGATTAG
>Ga0233425_10004845_pt1 | contig 21997 bp, 19 predicted proteins | sample Watercolumn_Towu_2_FD_181712 | JGI IMG/M metagenome (GOLD analysis project Ga0233425, IMG submission 181712) | Freshwater microbial communities from Lake Towuti, South Sulawesi, Indonesia - Watercolumn_Towuti2014_140_MG | ecosystem: Environmental > Aquatic > Freshwater > Lake | place...
TGATTGAACTGCATGCATGTGAGGTGTCTCCTTTTTTAAGAACCTTATACTGTCCTTAAAATTGGAGCACCTTTACATAAAAAATCAAGCGCTAAACGTAACTTTCAATTAATGCGTAAGTCATGTTAATTATATATTCTGCACTTTACGCAGGGGGACTTGTAGATATAAGAAATGGGGTTTAAAAAGCATATGTACTCGTCCCGAGTTTTTTGTTTTGCAAAAAGTATCGCGGAATGAGCGCGTTTAATTATACACTAAAAACTACTTGGTACAAACGTACATCACTTGTTTTATTGTAAAAACAAGTGGATTATTCCCATGTTCTGCTAATAATTCAGATCTAATTCGTTCAAGTGTTTTGGGATTCATTTTGCTAATCTCAGTATCATAAATAAAATCAAATATGCTCATCATGTCATTTACAGATGGAACAGAGAGGGTTGCATTAAAAAGTTTTTTCTCAACTTTAAATGCTTTTTTTAACAAATCGCCATATTCAAGGACAACCGGATCTGGTAAATCTGTCTCTAAAATTTCTTTTCTATACTTTCTATGAAATCCCCACAATTCACAATTCTCTTGATCAAGTTCAACTACTATAAGTAATCCTGAATCTTTTAGAATATCTTTTAGACGAAATATCTCCTGAGAATAATTTTTAATAAACTGAAGAGAATAAGACATTAATATAACATCAAATTTTTGATTTAATTCTGTAGATTCAAAATTAGATTTAATAAGAGTGTATTTACTTGAATCACACTTTTTCTTTAAATCTTCGAACAACAAATTAGCTGGTTCTATAGCAGTAACGTAATTAAATTTATCTGACACCATTTTTGTTATTGTTCCATCTCCTGCCCCAATATCTAAAAGCGATTCTTTTTTATTTCCAACAATTTTTAAAACCTCTTGGGCAATTCTTTGCTTTTCATTTGTCCAACTTAAAAATTTTTCAAATGACTTACTTTTTGATAAATAAACAACAGGATCACTTGTTACTCTCTTACATTCTGTGTTAATAGAATATAAAGAACTCAAAAAACAAAAACTAAAAAGAAAGATATAAGATATTAAATTTTTCATATTAGCCCACTAAATTTCATCTACAACTATTCTTATAAGACGTATAAAATATTCTATATTGAAAAAATTAATAGACAAGCTTTACAGAAATTAATTTAATCATTGAGATAAGCGCAAAGAATTTATCCCATAGACGCTTTTTCGTCTTTCAATTTCAGCTAGCGCAGCCTCTTCGCAATATGTTTTTCTTGTCTCAACAGAAGGATGGTTTAGCTCCATACAAAAACTTGCTAAAGATCTAATATAAAATGGCAACATATTTTTTGCCCTTATTAATCCATCAAAAAAACCAATCACTGCTAATGGATTTTTTATTTTAACAACAGCAAGAAGATCGGCCTCTTTCTCTACCTTACGTTCAAGTCGAATTCTCCCAACTAAATTAAATTTAGAAACTCCCCTAAGAGGGTAATGCTTACAATATGCATGCGCACACTCATGAGCAATAATAAATTCCAATTCCTCAGGGGTGCTTGCAAATATATCCATAAGAGAAATATATATTAGATATCTATTCTGGTCCCATGTCCAATTATAAGAATATGGCGCCTGGCTCGTAACAATTATACTAAAACGCTCATCTGCTTGATCATATATATTAAATTTTCTTAAAATTCGAGTTACCATAGCATATAATTTCGGCATAAATTCTTCAGATATTTTTAAACCACAAACATCAAACCCTCGCCCCAATACATTCAAAATCCAATGAGAAAGATCATAGTAAATACTTCTTTTTGCCAACCAAAAGATCATCCCTTTGGCAATAGGATCTGATACATCAACAGAAGATAACGCCTTTTCTGAAAAAAAAGATCTAAGATTATCTAATATCTTTTCTTCTTTCTCATCTAATGGTCCATAAAGATCTTGTAGTGAGCATCCACCAAATCTACAAACTTCATCTATAAGCTCTTTCTTTGTCGGCAGCTCATAATCGAATTCTTCGCCAACTAGGCCAATTTCTGTCTCTTCAGAGCCAGAAGAACTAGCTAAAGATGAACTTTCTGTTGAACCCCCTAATTCAACTGCCTCTGTAGCCCTTATCTTAAATAAACAGATATTTAATATAAAAATTAACAAAATAATTATTTTAAAATTTTTCACACAACCCCCAAACTTTAATATAAATTTAATTAACTAAACCTTTTCAATGATTTATTACTGAATATTTGTGACAATTTAATATTAATAAATTATTTATATTTGTCTATCTTTATATAAGTTTCACATTAAATCCACACTTTTTGTGGTTAAAATAACTTTAAATGAACAAATTAGTAAGATATAATTACCCTTAATATTTTTATTAGGAGACAAATATGGACAAATGTACAGGGTACTGTGGAATAGATTGTACAAAGTGCCCAGGATATATTGCATTTAAAAATAATGACGATCAGCTAAGAATCAAAACAGCGCAAGAATGGTCAAAGCAATATAATCATGAATTTTCTAAAGATATGATAAACTGTACAGGATGCGCATCTAAAGAAGAACCACATTGTGGATATTGTGGGATATGTAAAGTTAGAGCTTGCGCACAAAAAAAATCTGTCTCTAGATGCACCTTGTGCAAAGATTTCGAAAACTGTAAAACAAGACAAGAGTTCGAAAAGATGGCCGGCTTTAATATGAAAGATAAGCCCTAAATCTTTCCCTTAAACAAAATGCGAATAATGATCTTTGGCCGACCTGGAAGTGGTAAAACAATATTCGCATTTGAATTATCACAAAAACTTAAGTTGCCTTTGGATCACATTGATAAATATTTTTATACAAGTAATTGGGTTGAGAGAGATTACGAAGAATTTTTGAATATACAAAAAGAGCTAGTTAGCAAAGATCACTGGATAATAGATGGTAATGCGACCAGATCGCTTGAAATGCGTTACAAGCGGGCAAATATAGTTATTTATTTTTGTTACCCAAGATTTAAATCTTTATTTAATATAATAAAAAGAAAATTTTTTTATAAAAAAAATATTAACATAAACGATCGAGCCGATGGATGCCACGAGACAATAAGATGGAGTCTTATTAAATATATTTGGACATTTGAAAATCGAGTTAAAGATAAAATTAAAGAATTAAATTTACAATACCCAGAAGTAAAATTTTATAAAATAACGAATGATCGCGAGCGAGAAGAGATCAAAAATAAGATTTTAGCACAAGCCAAACTGCCCTTTAGATAATAATTTTAACTCCTATTGTGCATTTCCAGAGTTTATGTTAGGATTAGCACACCCAATTTATAATTTATAAATTTATAAAATTTACTGTTCCAGAAGAGCGTCTACAGGATTAGTTAGTGATGCTTTACGCGCTGGGTAGTAGCCAAAAAAAAGTCCAATTAGCACTGTAATTATAAAAGAGATAAAAATGGGGGTTATCTCAATAATAGCCGGTAGTTCAGTAAATATTGACAAAAGCCAAGAAACAGAAACCCCTAAAAAAACACCAATAAAGCCACCTATAGAACACAATATAATAGATTCTATAAGAAACTGCCTTAAAATAACTCTTCTTAAAGCCCCTATCGCAAGCTTAATCCCTATCTCTTTTGTGCGCTCCTGAACAGCAACTAACATAATGTTCATAACGCCTATGCCGCCAACAAGAAGTGCTATCGATGCTGCAATTAGAGCAAAGAGCGCAATAATGCCCGCCCCCTCTTCAGCAGCTTCAGCCATCATCTGCAAATCTCGAATCATAAAATCATCTGGGTCATCCTCATTTAATTTATGTAATGATCGTAAAATTCTTTTTACCTGTCGTTTAGTCTCTTCAATATCTTTCTCATCAAACGGGCAAATAGCTATATTATAAAATTCACTTGGATTATCTGTAAATTTTTGACCTGTTGTAAAAGGGACAAATACTGTAAATTTTTCTGGAATATCCCACCGCCCTTTTGTTTTTTTGGGTTTCAAAACCCCAATAATAGTAAATGGAATTTTACCAAGACGAATGATTTTACCGCGTGGACTCTCAAATTTAAAAATGGCATTAGCGGCTTTATCATCAATTACAACAACATTTTCTTTTCTATCCAGGTGTTGTTTATTAAAAAAAATCCCTTCAGCTAGCTTTAGATCATAAATATCAAATGCCTGTTCATTACTGCCTTCTACAAAAGCTGAAAATTTTGAACCCTCGTATTCAACCTCAATCTCTTGCCCCATTGTAGGTGAAATATACTGAATTTTATCTGATTGTGATTTAAGTGCATCTATATCACTCATTCTAAATGGAATTGGCTGCTTAACAACCTGTTTGGCCAACCAATTTCCACAAGATACATTAATCAATTTTGAACCATAAGCAAGAATCTTTTCTCTCGCCTTTTTTTTAGAACCGCTGCCAATAGCACTAATAGCAATAATTCCAGATATTCCTATCACAATACCCAAAATTGTAAGCCCAGAACGCCATTTATGATGACACAATGCATTTAAAGCCATCTTAATAGTGAATCTAATATTCATAATTATAAGCCTCCACCAACCCACGCTTTTATTAAGCCCTTCATAGCATCTGTTTCTGTAATATCAAATACAACACTATCATTTTCTGTAAGCCCAGAACGAATCTCATAATATGCATTATCAGATATTCCAATTTCTACAGCTGTTTCTACAAACTCTTTACCCCTCTCGACCCAGATACATTTGTGTGGATGCTCAGCACCAATCTTCTTTAACTCTTTTTTCTTTGCAACATTTACTTTCTTGACAGAATATTCAACAGCTTTAGCAAGAGCTTCAACTGTTTTTTCTGATATCTGAAATACAAAACCAGGAAGCGCAAGAACTTTTTTAGCTTTACCAACAGTTATATCTGCATGTACAGTCATTCCGGGTCTAAGAAGTTGTTCTACATCTTTAATTTTCAATTCAGTTTTATAAAAAACAGTTTTTCTTGCAGCCCCCTGGCTTAAACTATCCTCTAAATAAGGGTCTTTTCCTATCGATTCAATTTTCCCTTTCCAAGCTCTATATGGATATGTGTCAACTTTTATTTTTACTTTTTGGCCTATTTTTAAATCGCCAACTTTACTCTCGTCAACAGATAAATTTACCTTCATTGTACTCAAATCTCTGGCTATCCTAAAAAGCACTGTTGGTGGGGAAGTAGTTGATGAGACAGCCTCACCCTCTTGAACAGGTATACTAAGAATGGTCCCGTCATGTGGAGCTTTTACTTTTGTATTCTCAAACTGATAAAGCTCTTTCTCATAATCTGCCTGTTTGTTTTTAAGATCTGCTTTATTAAGCAAATAATCTTTGGTTATAGACTCAAATTTATCTTGCGAAAGCTGCCCAGCTTGGAAAAGAGCTTTCTGTCTAAGATAATTTGCATGCGAATAATCAAGAGTAGCTTTAGATTGCGCAAGCACAGCCTTCTTTTCTCTCAACATAGTATCCCCTTCATTGCCACCATACCCGTTATCAAGTGTAGCAAGTAATTGCCCCTCTTTAACATCTTGATTTTCGCTTACTAAAATCTTTTTTACAGTTCCGTTCGTAATAAATGGGCCAATCTTAGAAACTCCCGGGGCCTCTAATTTACCCTCAGCCTGAACTTTATTGTAAACATTGCGACGCTCTGGCTTTTGCGTTTTAAACATAGGCTCCGGCTTTGGCGTAAAAAATTTTTTGTACCCATACCAGCCAGCAATACAAATAACTAAAACTAACATAAGATTTATAATTATTTTAAATCTCATAACTACCCCTTGGCTTAAAACACAAAATTTATTATTTTGCCCTAATATAAAATATTACAAAATTTATAGATAGCTTTTAAAAATAAGCGATAACTATAGATTTTAGATAATACAAAAATTATCGCCAAAAGGCCGAAAGTACCTCTATACCAATCAGAATAATAACAACAAGTGTTAATATCTCATCATGAATAGTATCCAATCTATCCTGATGGACAGTGTAAAGATCACTAATAATTTTAAGTTTTCTATTAATCGAATCGCGCCATTCACGCAAATATAATTTCTCAACAAGCATAGAGTATAAATTAGAATAATAGGCATCACCTGTAAGCTTAATGCTTCCCTCCAACTGTTCTGTCACAACAGATATATCAACACGTAATTTAGCAAGTCTAGACACTGGTAAATCCAATCGTTCACCAATAAGTGGGAAATAAGCCCTAAAGGGAACTTTATATGACTGTTGCGCATAAAAAAAATTCAATTTTTGATCAAGTAATCTATCAAAATATTGAAGCTCTAATCTTTGAATGTTAGCAGACTCAAAAAATTCAAGCGGCTCAAAATATTCATCGTCATAAATAAACGATGCCTCTGTGTCTATAATAATTAAGTCTTGCCCATAATACCCGGTTGCAGCAGCAAGAATTTGATCTTTCTGATAATCAGAAAGTGAATAAATTTCCAAACGCAATAGCGAAGCAATCTTGCTCCCATAAGATTCTTTAAACTCTTCAGGAGTCATCTTATCTTTTGTAGGATGCACTTGAACTGCAAAATAAAAATTTTTTAAACTATAAAATCTCGGTTTTCTTATTGCAGGCAAAATTATTTTAAAAGCATTCTTTGCATCTATTTCACTTCGTTCATCAAAGCTTTTTTTTATATCTAATATTTTTACTTTAAGTTCTTCAAATGTATCTTCAAATGGAATTCTATAACAAAAAGAAAGTACCCCAAAATGATAAATTTTACTTGATATACATCTTGAGGTATTTACAATTCCAGAACTTACTTTTGGGCTTTCACCAGATGAAACACTCTCCTCCGGCATCTGAAAAGACAATGGTATATGATAATTTTTAAAATATGCAGAGAGAGGAACAACGCAGGTGTTCACCAAATTTTTCTGCTTAATTACAGAAAAATCAATATCTTCTCCAATATCAAAAGCATAAAACAACAGTATATTTCCGGTAAATTGGCTTTTTGCCTGTTGTCCAACGCTCTGCTCATCTTCCATCGTGTCCCCTTTATATTTTGATAAAATTATCCCCGTCCAAAAATGGAACGGGGACCCTACGCTCGCTTTAGTTTGCCACTATTTAACACTTTTTCAATATTATTTTTTAAAAAATCATTAAACTCCTGTATTAAAAATACATTACACCCAGCAGCTTGGCCAGCCTGCATATCACTCTCTTTATCTCCAACAACAAAAGAATTTTTTAAATCTATATTAAATTCTTTTTTGGCCAAAAGAATCATGCCAGGCTTTGGCTTACGACACTGACAATCTACCTTATATTCAGGAACAATAGATTCTGTTGGATGATGCGGGCAGTAATAATATTTAGTTATAAAAATATTTTTTTTATTTAAATATTTATCAAGAACTATATGTGCCTTTTGAACAAAAGATTCATCAAAAAAACCCCTAGCTACACCAGACTGATTAGTAATCACAAATAATAAATACCCCTGTGCATAAAAAAATCTAGCGCATTCTATTCCAGCAGGATCAAGTGCTAGATCTTCTATTCGCCTTAGATACCCATTCTCTTTAATTAAAGTCCCATCACGATCGAAAAAAACTGCACGCTTTAACATTTTTACTCTTCTTTTTATTCTTTTATATTTTCTACAGAAACTTTCTGTAAATTTAAATTTTCTCTAAAAGTTTTATACGCACGTAAAAATTTATCTGCAATCTGGATCGCCGGATGCGAAGAGCCCGCGTTTTCTACAAAAACAATAAACGCAAGGGGCTTTTCATCTTTGTATTTAAAATATCCCGTTACCCATCCGTGGTCTAACAGCTCTTTACTTGTCTTCTCTTTTTCTAGACTACATGTTTGAGCAGTTCCCGTCTTTGCATGGATCTCAAAATCTTTAATGGCATTTAACAGATGAACTGTTCCAGATTTAACAGCATCAGCCATAGATAACCGTAAAAGTTTAAGTGTGTCTTTAGAAATTTTAATAGAGCTACGCTCTACAGCCTCCTCTTCTAAAATTCTTGGTCTTACAAGATCACCAGTACAAATTGAACAAACCATACGCAACAATTGCAACGGAGTCACCAAAAGATACGACTGACCAACGCACGCTGAAAGTGTATCACCCGGCCACCACCTTTCTCCTTTACATTTTCTCTTCCATTCTGTTGTTGGAACCAATCCCTCCCGCTCTGGAAGTAAAAAATTAGTTTTACTTCCTAAACCAAAACGTCTAGCATACTCAGCCAGTGTATTAATTTTAATTCTTTTACCTATCTCAAAACACAAAACATTACATGAGACAACAAGTGCCTGCCGCGGGGTAAGAATACCATGGCCAGTATGACGCATACACTGATATTTTCGATTTCCAAATTCTATAAAGCCATGACAAAAATATTCACTCTTAGGATTAATAATTTTTTCTTCAAGTCCAGCTGCTATTGTAACTAATTTAAATGTAGAGGCTGGAGGATAAAGAGAGCAGGTTGCACGATTAATTAATGGATGATTTAATGTGAGTTTTTCATTCCATTCCTCTTCTGTTATCGGGCTTAAAAAAAGATTAGGATCAAAATTAGGATACGAAATAAGAGCTCTTACAGCTCCATTTTCAGGATCCATAAGTATAAAAGCTCCAGCTTGATCTCCAGAAAAAAGAGATTCTGCTATTCTCTGCATCTCAAAATCTAAAGTTAATTTTATATCTTTACCAGCCTTTGCAGATAAATACCCTTTTTGTTCTAATTTCTTACCAGTTGAATTAATAACATTAATAACATATCCCAGCTGTCCATGCAGGGCATTCTGGAAAACACGTTCTACCCCTGTTCTTCCAGCCATTTCTATACGATTAAGATAACCAACTATATGGCTTGCAAATGATCCGTATGGATAAACACGCTCAAATCTATTATCAACAAAAAGTCTTGATGAGTTCCCGCAGTATTCACTTATTTGACACAATTGAGAAAAATTCATGTTTTTACATAAAAGTATACGTCTTGAATATCTTTCAGAAAATTCAAATAAGCTTATAGATTCTGAATTTATCAGATTTTTATCAACAATATTGCCAACTTTTTTTAGTAAAATATAGTGCTGAGTGCTCATTCGCTTATCCCCCAAGCCCTGCCAATAAAGATCAAACACAGGTCTATTAGATGCAAGAAGAACATTATTGCTATCAAGAAGATTCCCACGTAATGGGTAAATACGCTCAACACGCAAAAAATTTTTTTCACCTAATTGTTCGAACACTTTTCTCTGCTCTATTTGTAAATAAAAAAGACGAATAATAATTACAAAAAGAATGCTCCAAAAAATATATAAAATAAGTTCTGTTCTAATAATTCGTGTATTACAAGACTTTATTCGTGTTCCCATAACTTTTAAACTTTTCATTTATATTTAAAAAAACATTTTATCAATAGTACCCAAAAAATAAATACCCTGTACCCATTTGCGATTTATTATCAGTTTTTGTATTATGTTATAAGCTTTTCAATATTTCATAAATTAGCTCCACAATAAATTTATGAAATTATGAATCGCAAATGTGAGGTGATTTGTCTAATTATATTATTTTATGGAGGTAATCTTTATGAAAAAGATATTAACTCTTTTATTATCATTAAGCATCATCGGTTTTTCTTTTAATCTTAACGCTCTTGGTGGCAAAACAGTATCAACCGATACTGAAGGGCTAATTGCTCAAGACCTACTTGCACAACCAGAAGCTAAGAAAGAAACTAAGAAAAAAGAAGCTTCAACAGAAGTTTCAAAAGAAGAACAAGAAGCAGCAGATGAACAAGAAGAGGTATCTCTCTCTGTTGAAAAAGATAAACGTGTAATAGAACTTTTAAGTCAAATAACAGCATTAAGAACAAGCCAAAAAGATTTAGATCCTAAATCTCCAGAGTATGCTGCTCTACAGAGAACAATAGATGAAAATTCTTTTGAATTAGGTAAACGTCAAACAAGTGACTATGGGATCATGGCTAGATTGCAAAAACAGTTTGGCTTTCACACAACACGTTCACTTATAGCGTTGGCAACACTTATAGCAGCAACAGCAGGCGCTGCATATGCTGCAAATCATTATTATGGGCCACAAATAAGATATCAAATGAACCGGTTTTTGGACTGGCTTAAACGCATATTTAAACCAAAAGTAAAAGACGAATGGGGCTGGCTAAAACGCGGAATATGCAAATTCCGTCCACGTTGGATGCCAACATATGGTGGATTACTTGACTGTTCTTGCGATGCTTAAAATAAAAATCTTAAGTTAAATCTATACAACAGAGTTATTCAAATATAAAACATAAAACCAAAAGCTGGGTAATTTTTAAAAATTACCCAGCTTTTTTCATACAAAATCAAGTACCCCATTTGTAATCTAATTTTTCTTTTTGTATAATATTAATTAATAAAAATTAATTAACATAAATAATATTTATATTTTTAAGGGGGTTATTCTCATGAAAAAAATATTAATTATCTTAATATTATTAATTTCAGGATGTTTATATTCTCTTTCTGCCTTAGAACGATCTTCCCACAGACTCCCTAGTCTTTCTGTAGAAAGCGACGGACATGTAGCTGAACTCACCAAACAAATATTAGAACTTGATCAAGAAATGACCAGAACTCTAAATAGAAAAAAACGTAGTTTACTGGAACAACAGAAAAAAGAACTATGTTTCGAGCGTACCCTGCGATTAAAGGGAGGCTACGGATTATTTGCCAAACTAGAAAAACAGTGCAAATTTCACACAAAGCGCACATTATTAATAGCGGCTCTTACAATAATCGCAGCTGCTTATACTGGTTATTATTTTGGGCCACAAATTATACACGGTGTAAGCGGTGCGTATGCCTGGTTGTCACATAAAATATTTGGCACCCAACAAGTACCAACAGAACCAGGTGGAGTACACACAAGCAACGCTGGTGGTACTTCAGGTCCTAGTACAGCCGCTGCAGGCAATTCTAGCAGCATTCCAGCGGCTCAACCATCTGTTACCCCTAAGATTGATGTTGGACCTGTTAGTGCCAATTCCTCTAGTAGCATTTCAAGCGCTTGTCCAGTAGCTGCAGGTAATTCTAGCAGCATTCCAGGACCTCAACCATCTGTTCCTCCTAAGGTTGATATTGGCCCTGTTAGTGCCAATTCTACTACTATAACCAACTCATCCGGTGGATTTCTCTCTGTTGTTAATGGGGGGGTTAAATGGTTATGGGGGTTACGTCTAGAACGGACAAAATGGTGGAGATGAGGTAGAACACCAGCTTAATATACCTTAATTTTTATAAATAAAGCTAAAACAAAAAGAGTGTCAAGCTAAGCTTGACACTCTTTTCTATCTCTTGCTTTATCTGTCTCTTACCTCTTATTATTTAATTAATTAGATATAACAAAAATAAGGGGTGGGAGATGATTAAGGTATTTATATCTTTAAGGCGTTCTAAAATTTTTTATAAACTTTTATATCTTACTTTTAGCTTTTTTACTTTTTCACTTATATATTCACAAGAAACACAAAATAGTTCTCAAAACTTAACTATATTAGAATGTGAAACACTAGCTACAACTATAGACAATCTTTTTTTACCATCTAATAATAAAGAACAAACGCTCTGGGAAGCGCTTACACTTGTCAGTAAAATTTACTCCATTGCAAATGAAATCACATCACAAGACAAAAAATTTTTTGAATATATATTTCTAGAACTAGCACGCTTTATAAATACACAAGAGACAGATAATCACAAAATCCTTAATGCTCTTATAAAATTTTATAAAGTCCCTCTTTTAGACAGCATAAAATGCAAATTCTTTATAACAATTGTTATAGAAACACTAAAAGAAAAATCTAAGAACACCCCAGATATTAAAACTCTATCTTTAAATATTCACAAAAAACTAGCTAACATTGCACAAAAATTTCAGGAAACTAATCCTGCAACAGATAAAATACAAAAAAACAAAAAACGCTCTTATAAAAAATATCTTTTATTACTTCTTTTACTTTTTGGTGTAACTATAACTTTTACATTTATTTATAATTTCACGCATCAAAAACAAAAAGATTCTTTTGAAAAAGAATATGAAAAATATGCCCAACAGATGGAATTATACTCTTCACAAATAGAGTTACTCACAAAAGATTATAACGCACTTAATGAAAAGCTTTCAGAATCGGTATCGAAATGCGAAAGAACTGCTCAAGAGACAGAACAACATATAGAAATTTTTAAAAATGCTCTTAGAACATATATAGAAACATCAGGTAAAATTTTTGACGATATCGATAAGGATGTAGCACGTTATGTTGAAGAGTCAAAAAAGATACAAGAGTCCATTGAGGCCCCTGGGATTGTTGAACAATTAATATCTCACCTTTCATGGGGAGGGATTTCTAAATTACTTGATTTTATGGGTCAAGCTACACAAACCGGAGTAAGTCTTATGGGGATATTTTGCAAAGCAGCCCCTCTTTTTTCTCCCTCTGGTTTTACAAAAGATTCTGATAGCTTTGGCAGAGATCTAGAAGAAAGACTTGCAAGATTAAAAGAGTCAACTTAACAACAAAAACGTGCCCGGCAGGATTCGAACCTGCGACCTACGGATTAGAAATCCGTTGCTCTATCCAACTGAGCTACGGGCACAAAACCATTTTAATTTTCATAACAAAACGATAAAAATGGTCGGGGCGGTCAGACTCGAACTGACGACCCCTCGCTCCCAAAGCGAGTGCGCTACCAACTGCGCCACACCCCGACACTTTAAAATTTCCAAGAATCCCACCTACCATCTGGGGTGAGCGACGGGATTCGAACCCGCGACACTCAGAACCACAATCTGACGCTCTACCAACTGAGCTACGCTCACCATTTGTATTTAAATTATTGTAACATATTTTTTATAAATCACGTTAATTTTTTTATTTTTATACCCTAAATTTATAAAAAATATATATTTTTTTTAAAAACTTTATTTTATCTTCTCAATTTTTGCCGGTTCATCTGTTAAATAGTTTGATTTTAAAAAAGAGAGAGTTTTCTCTCTAGTATCAATAATTTTACTGTTATTAATCTTAGCAAAATAAAGAAGATTAATCATATTAACACAGGCCTGAACCTGAACATCAAGTGCTAGCTCCTCTTTTTCACGCTCTTTCCAACTCTTTTCCTTATCTTTACCCTTAATATCTTTTTTATCACCAAAATCTTCTTGTTTACTTTTTGTTCCCTCTTGCTCTATAGACAAAGAATCTGGAGATAACTCTATGGATTCTTGCTCTGGCTCTACCTGTTCTTCTTGTTTTTTCTTTTCTTTACTATCAGGCTCTTTTGTCTCTCTTCCCAACACCTTATCAACCTCCTTAACTGTTATATGATGTTTAAGTGCTGTCTCTTGTCCAAAAAGTTCCTGAATCCATTTTATCTCATCAGCAGGAATAGTCTTAGGCTTTATCACAAAATCAGGTTTAATCCCCTTAGCCTGAATAGATTCATCATCAGGTAAAAAATACAACATTGTAGTAAGCTTAAGTGCACAGCCATTTTTAACAGGAATTAACTCTTGTACAGACCCCTTCCCAAAAGTTGACGTACCAACTAAAAACACCATAAATTTCTTTGACCCATCAGATTGTTTATAACTTTTTTGCGAATGATACTGTAAGCAACCAGCTAAAATCTCAGCAGCAGAGGCTGTAAAATTATTTATCAAAATAAAAATTGGGGTATCACTCTTAAGTACAGGATCATTGCGTGTAAAATATTTTGAAACTGTTTTACATACCTTATCTTTCGTAACAACTACTAAAGATTCTTTAGGAACAAAAAGCCCTACTATATCTATCGCAGAATCGAGTGTCCCACCAGGATTTCTTCTTAAATCAAGAATAAGGCCTCTACACTTTCCCTCATTTGCTTTCTTCAAAAGTTCTTCCATTGAAAGCGCAGCATTCTCAGTAAAAAGCTTTAAAGAAAGATAATATATCTCCTGATCTGGAAAATAAAAACATAGTGACGTTTGATCTTTAATAATATCCCGCTTAACAGTAAAAGAGAGGGGTTTTTTATTACGTACAACTTTTAATTTCACTACAGTACCCGCTTTACCCTTAAGTTTATTTATAACTTCATCTGTAGAAAGTCCCTTAAGCTTCTCACTATTAATCTCCACCACCTTATCTGCCGGTTTAAGGCCAGCTTTATCCGCAGGCCCACCCTGAATAACATCTATAATTACAAGAGCCTCTTCTTCAGGTGGCTTATTAACTATACTAACACCAATACCTGAAAATTCACCGGATGTAGACTCAACAGTAGCTTTATACCCTTTACTATCAAAGAAAGCTGAGTGCGCATCAACATGTGACACTGCTGCTTTTAAAGACTCTTGTATAAACTTTGCAAAATCTACAGTTCTAAACCCTTTTTGTCTGACAAGATTAATAACCTCTGTATAAGTGCTAAACCACTGGAAAATATCCTGTTCTGGATCTCTAGTTAACTCTTTTTCCCCCTCTTTACTAATTTTATTATCTGCGCTGCCCTTCTTCTCTTCTGATTTATTTTCTGATTCGCGCTTTATATTTTCCCCCTTGACGCCAATTTTTTCATCTAATTGGACAGGTGTTTTTTGAGCCTTAACTAACTTACCCCACTTACCCCTTTTAACACTAGTTGAGTATGTCGGCGTGGATAAAGTGTCTAAGTAAAGCGACTGTGATTGCGCGAAAGAATAACTGACTTCAAAAACTAAAATAATAATTAAAGATATAAAATATTTTCGCATGATTCCTCTCCCTTTTTACTTTATTTCAAAAACACTTTAGAATTACAATCAAAGTTTATTTTTATAATGTAACAATAAATTTATGGGTGAGCAAATAAATCCCCTTAATAATCAAAACACCTCAAGACAGATTCTTATAATCACCGGACTATCTGGTGCAGGCAAAACAATTCTTATGCGTTCGCTAGAAGATTTGGGATTTTATTGTGTAGATAATTTACCCATCCCACTGTTAAATACATTTTTAAATTTTGTCTTTCACACACAATCAAATATTTTAAAAGTAGTTTTAGGAATAGATTCAAGAGGTGAACAATTTTTAAATAATTTTATATCTATAATAAACAATTTAAAAAATACAGGGGTTTCTCAATTTCTCAAAATAATTTTTTTAAATTCAAGAACATCTACACTTATTAAAAGATTTCAAGAGACAAGAAGAACTCACCCGCTTGCTATTAATATAGATCTTCTTTCAGCAATAGAGAAAGAAAAAAAACTTCTAGAACCCATTATGTCTATGTCAGATATAGTTCTTGAAACAGACTCTTTTAATATTCACGAGCTTAGACACTGGGTACAAAAATCTTTTTCTAACATTAATACCAAACTTTTAGTAGCACATATAATCTCTTTTGGATTTAAATACGGAATCCCAGAGGAAAGCAATCTTCTTTTTGATGTAAGATTTTTACCAAATCCACATTTCATTCCTGAGCTTAAACCTCTTGACGGACGAGATGAAAAAATACAAAAATTTTTATTTAGTTACACAATTGTACAAAACTATTGGGAAAAACTAAAAAATTTTATACACTTCTCTTTAAAAAATTTTTATGACGAAGGGAGATTTTCTATCACAATAGCAATTGGATGCACAGGAGGAAAACACAGGTCTGTCACTTTTGCAGAAAAACTTGGACAGGAAAATATAGAGGGGGTAAAATTTCTAGTAACACACAGAGACACAGGTAAAGAGTAAAGTAAAAAATAAATATAAAAAGGGGTGTGTGTGAGAATTCAAAAAATTTTATCTTTCAGTATTATTCTTATTATAATTATTATAAGTGTTTATCAAATATATAAAGGACCATACGGAATAATTAAAAGTAAAGAGTTCAAGCGTGATATTAAACAAGAGCAAGAGAAAGTTCAAAAATTGAATCAAAAAATCTTAGCCCTTAAAGAAAAAATCTCTAATATCTCATCTGATGACTTTGAAATTGAAAGAATTGCTCGAGAGGATCTTTTAATGGGGGCAACTAATGAAATTATCTATCTTTTGCCTCCTGGGTACTCGTAATTTTATTTTCTTGAGATATTGGTTCTTTAACAATCTCTTTAGCCTGCTCTTTCACTGTAGTAGAAGTTATCGTAGTTGCCAAGCTATCTTTTATCGCTCTCTCTTTTATCTCTTTGTTTACAAGATCAAGCTCTTGTTTAGTCTCACATATGTGTTGACGAATATTTCTCAATTCCTCATGTAACTTATCTAAATAACCCTCAAGAACATTAATATCTTCTTCTAGAATATGCAAAGACACCCTAGGCCGTTCAACACTACTGTTAATTCTATTAAGATCAAGTGAGTTCAACTTTTTTTGCAAAGTACCAGTGTTACCAGCTTCATTAATTTTACTAGAATCACTAGAATTAATAATGTCACTAGAAATTTTTTCGCTTTTACGTGAAAGAACTTCGTTTATATTAAAACGTATTTGAGCCTGAGAAAAAAGCAAAATGTTAATAAAAAAGATAAAAACAGTCTTAACTAAAAATATTTTATATATTTTAAACATAAATCTCATATTCTAATGTCCCCTTTAATCTATCAGCTCTTTATAGTATACTATTACTATATGTTTTTACTGTTTTTTATTAATTCACCAAAATATAAAGTGAACAATTATGAACCCAAAAGAGAAAACAAGTATATCCAACACTAGTGACAATATCAAACTAAATGAAGACGAGATTCGTCTTGCCAAAGTACAAAAGTTAATCGCTATGGGACACACCCCATGGCCAGAGTACAAGCATGTCGAATTTACAACCAAGCAGGCTCTTGAATATTTTGAAAAAAATAAAGATGAACAGAACGAGTACACACTTGCTGGTAGGCTAGTAAATTTAAGAGACCATGGCAAAACTTTTTTTGGAAATATTCAAGACAGACATGGGAAAATTCAAATATACATAAAAAAAGATATCTTAGGTGAAAGTCAATTTGATTTTCTTAAAAACTTTATAGATGTGGGGGATATTATCTGGATAAAGGGGACCCTTTTTGTAACAAAGACAGGTGAAGTTACACTTAAAATTAAAGAACTTGAGCTTTTAAGCAAATGTCTATACGCCCTTCCAGAAAAATTTCATGGGCTAACAGATATCGAGCAAAGATACAGACAAAGATACTTGGATCTAATAAGTAATCCAGAAAGTAGAGAAAAATTTAAAAAACGATCAAATATTGTCTGGGCAATAAGAGAATTTTTTAACCAAAATGACTTTCTAGAAGTAGAAACGCCAATGTTGCACCCAATTCCAGGTGGTGCAAACGCCAGGCCCTTTATAACGCATCATAACGCTTATAATATTGATCTTTACCTCAGAATAGCACCAGAACTTTATTTAAAGCGTCTTGTTGTTGGTGGCTTTGAAAGAGTTTTTGAAATTAATAGAAACTTTCGCAATGAAGGGATCTCTACAAAACATAATCCTGAATTTACAATGCTAGAATTTTACACAGCACATACAGATTATTTAATCGCTATGGATTTTACAGAAAAATTAATCTCATATGTTATACAAAAAAATTTCCCAAATTTTATTTTTAAATTTCAGGACAGAACGATAGATTTTACACCCCCATTTGCCCGTATGACACTAGAAGAATCTTTAATTAAAATTGGGGAGCTCACACAAGAGCAAATAGCCCCAAAAAATATAGATAATATTATTAAACAAAATAATATAGAGCTTATCCCTGGCTCAGGACACGGAGCAAAGTTGTTTGCCCTTTTCGAAAAATTTGTCGAGGGTAAAATTATTAACCCAACATTTATTATAGGGTACCCTGTAGAAGTTTCTCCACTTGCAAAACGTAATCCAAAAAATTCAGAGCTTACATCACGATTTGAACTTTTTGTAAATGGGATGGAGCTTGCTAACGGATTTACAGAACTTAATGATCCATTTGATCAAGCAGAAAGATTTAGAATGCAAGAGTCTGCAAGAGCAAGTGGTGACATAGAGGCCCAACACTTTGACGCAGATTATATTACAGCGCTAGAGTATGGGCTAGCACCAACTGCTGGTGTAGGTGTTGGAATAGATAGACTCACTATGTTTCTTACTGACACACAATCAATAAAAGATGTTATTTTATTCCCAACACTTAAAATAATTAAAGAATAATTTTAAAATGACCCAGACTATTCAGGGGCATAAATTCTTATGGAAAATTCCAGAGTGTGATGCACAAAGTGTCTGTAATATCTCTCGTAATAACAATCTATCACACCCAGTAGCACACGTGTTATACACACGTGGGTACATAACTGACGAGAGTATAAATAACTTTTTGTTTAGCACTTATGATAATAATATTTTCCCCCCAGAGCTTTTAAAGGGGGCAAACGAAGCTGTCACAAGAATAATTCAGGCCATAAATAACAAAGAAAAAATCTTAATCTTTGGTGACTATGATGTCGATGGAATCACCTCATCTTCTATTTTACTCTCTGCCCTTATACCCCTGGGAGCAAATATAAATTTTTATTTGCCCATACGAGAAACAGAAGGATATGGGCTATCTGTAAGTGCAATAGAACGCGCACATAAAAATAATTATACACTTATTATCACAGTTGATAATGGAATTACTGCACACCCAGCAGCACAAAGAGCAAAAGATTTAGGGATAGATCTTATAATTACAGACCACCATCACCCACCTGAGAAACTTCCACAGGCCTGCGCAATTGTAGACCCGTGTCAAGATGATTGTCCCTACCCTTTTAAATTTCTTGCTGGCGTTGGTGTAACTTTTAAGATAATTTCACTTTTATATAAAAAATTTAATATCCAAAAAATTCCAGATAAAATTTATGAACTTTTAATGCTTGGCACAATAGCAGATGTTGTCCCACTTATTAACGAAAATAGATTTTGGGTCAGATACGGGCTATCACTTGTAAATAAGACACAAAGTGTTTCTTTTAAAACACTTATAAACAATTCAAGACTAAATAAAAATTCTTTTGACGCTCGAGACATTGGGTTTATTATAGCCCCCCAAATTAACGCGCTTGGGCGATTAAGTAATCCTCGTGATGCTGTAAAATTTTTAATAGACCCAGACCCAGAGATAGTCTTTAAAATTGGAAAAACTCTTTACCAAATAAACGAAACAAGAAAAAAAATAGAGAATCAGGTCTATAACGACATAGAAATAGAGATTAAAAATAATAAAATAAATCTAGAGCTAGATAAAATTATTATCGCTGGCAGTTCTGGCTGGCCAGCAGGAGTCATAGGGCTAGTTGCAGGAAAACTTACACAAAATTACGGACGCCCTACTATTTTGTTTCACCTAGAAAATAATATAGCTAGAGGGTCATGTAGGTCTATTCCTGAGTTTCACATATTTCATGCACTTGAATCCTGTAAAGATCTATTAATAAGTTTTGGTGGGCACTCTTGCGCTGCCGGACTTAAGCTTACTCAAAAAAATATCCCATTACTTAAAGAGAGACTCGAAATCCTCTTGTGCGAAAAAATTTTACCAAGTGAACTTGTCCCCAAAATAAATATAGACGCTACTATAACACTTCCAGATCTAAACAAAAAAATTATTACTGATCTTGAATTATTAGAACCGTTTGGTAATCAAAACCCACAGCCATTATTCTTAATTTCTAACACTACTCTTTTATCTACTCCAACACTTCTTAAAGATAAACACGTTAAGTGTAATATCTTTTCTGATGGGATAATAAAGCCTGTGATTTTTTTTAACAGGCCGGAGCTTTACCCTGTGTTAAAATCACTTGGTGATAAACCTTTTAATCTTGCTGCGCATGTAATTAAAAACGAGTGGGAGGGGACACTTCGTATAGAGCTACAAGGGATAGACATATCAATATTTTAATTTCAAGAATCAAGTTAATACAATACCAATAATTAAATAACCTAAAAATATTTATATTCTCAAAGCAAAAAAATATATTCAACATATCAAAAACACAATTGTTATTAATAAATATTTAAAAGGGGTCAGAGATGATAGAAGTTTTTATAAAAAATTATTTTAATTATAAATATCTATTTATTTTAATCATAACTTTACATCTCTCAGCTTATATATTTTCCAATCCGTTACTAGACCTTATGAACAATCCAATATATAAATTACAAGTCGATGGAACTCGTAATGATCCGTATAGCGAAAAATTTAAAGAGATACTAGAACAACAAACACCTAAAATCACACTACGTGAAAAAGTAGAAGCATTTAATTTTACAGCTAGAATCGGAGATTTAACATCTTTACAACTTTTTTTAGATACACAAGAGATAAATTCTCTAATTAAACAGCTTGCTATAATATCTGCTTCAAGATTTGGACACTTTAAAATTATAAAAAAAATAATCGAGTCAGGACAAACAAGCATGTTTAGCGAACAAAAACTTGATGCTTTAGAAAATTCACTTAGTTATAATCGCAATGATATTACAAATATACTACTACAAACATACTTTTCAAAATTAAAGGAGCGAGAACAGGCTTTTCAAAAAATATCAAGTTCTCAAGAAAAAACCTGGCCATTAGGACTATCAAAACTTCTTGAATATGAAGAACAATGTGCCACAAAAACCAATAATGATTTAAGACAAAACACAATTGAATCACAAATTACAAAAATTCAAAACACCCCAATAGAAGATCCAAAAATGCATGCAGCCTGCACACATTTTTTATATTTTTTAGACACAAACAAAAATTATTTACCGGAAAAAGAAATTGAAGAAATAAGACAAAAAATTAAACCTCTAAAAAAACAATTAGATTACTATCTAGTAACACTTAGAATTTCTCACACCCCAGTCACACAAAAAATTGCTGAATTACAACCAAATGAAAAACCTGTTAAAAATCTAATTATAATAATTTCAACAAAAAAGCCAACTGAGCCTAATGATCCAATAATACACGCTTTATCTCTTGCACTAATTCAAGAAGCAGCGCCAATAATAACAACAGCACAATTATTATCAACTTTATTTTCAGATATCAAGCCATCACAACTTAATTCTAATTTTTATAAAAACTTTAAATTTTTTGCAGACAATAACACGCAAACAATAATTCTAATAATACCCAATAAATTTATAACAAATGGTGAAAAATCGCTTAAGCAACTTGGATTTTCCAAAACACTTATTCCATATGAAAATCCATCATATTCAATATATGCTGTAGACAATTTTTCATTATATATAACATCACTAACAGATATGTTTCGACATGGATCTGGCTATTGGAATATTTATCTTATGGGACATGGAATATCAGCCGATAATATTGCAAATATATCTATCGAAGATTTTAGATATTTTATAGAATTTTTATCTAAAACAATATGTACACATTTTTTATTTTATATAAGTTGCTATGCTGGTGGAATCAATATGCACACAGCATACAAAGAAATTCAACCAAATTTTGTTATCGCTCAGGGCTCAAAAACAGAATCTACAAGCAGAGCATTTAATTTCAACATACTAACCCCAGAACAGCAAATTTTTCCAATATACGAAGACGAAAACAAATATACAGATAAACAGGAAGCATTAAACAAAATTCGCGTTCCAATAAGTTTTACACGTTTTTTTGATGCGTTAGAAAAACTAATAACAAAAAAACCTTTAACAAACTGGAAACTCGATCCCAAAATACCAACATCTTTACGTAAAGATTCTTGGCTAATCGTTCTTTATTATGTCTGTCCTTGACCTTGCTACTATTTTGTAGACACAAAGAACTCGTAGTATACTACAAAGCAAGATAGAAAGGTCTAATTATGAAAGTACGAAAATACGATAAAGAATTCAAATTAAACGCGGTTGCTTTAGTCC
>Ga0233425_10004846_pt1 | contig 21995 bp, 19 predicted proteins | sample Watercolumn_Towu_2_FD_181712 | JGI IMG/M metagenome (GOLD analysis project Ga0233425, IMG submission 181712) | Freshwater microbial communities from Lake Towuti, South Sulawesi, Indonesia - Watercolumn_Towuti2014_140_MG | ecosystem: Environmental > Aquatic > Freshwater > Lake | place...
TTTTCAATAGACATAATGATGATTGTTTAGTTGATTACAATTATCATTATACCGATTTCAGCTCAATTTTTCTAGGTTACTCCAGCTATATTCTGTATGATCCTGTATTCCTAGTGGCGCACCGCACGCCAACGGTGTTATCTTCAGAGTTCGTCCGCCCGAATCAAGATTCGATCATTTTTTATTCTGGCTTCAGGCGGCCACAAAAAATCCCAAAAACCAAACAGGCAAGATATTTGTGAAAAAGTTGATTATTCGTGACAAGAATGACAGCAAAGTGTTGTATGAGAGAAGGGGTGATAGAGGACTTGGAAAAGATGAAGGCGGACTTTATGGACGCGTGCCAAAGTGGTTTGCAACCGATGATCACAAAATGGTTCGTGAAACCTGGGAAGAAAATGGTGATATGGTGTTAGATATTGGCAAAACACCTGACAAAATCGTACATTGGTGGACAAATCGGATACCGTATAAACGTGGACATAATTACGAATTAGAAGCTATTGTACGCGTAGAAGGCGACATCGGACTCCAAATAGGCGCTGACTATTGGGATGGTTATGACAGCGCTTACAGCGGATATGAAAAAAATTGTTCAGGAGTAAATAATTGCGAAGTCTTTGTTTCAAAATGGCTTTGCGATTCCAATGGAAAGTATTTAAAAATTTCTATTCCACTGGAACAGGAGGATTAAAATTAATAAAAAAAGGGCTAAAATCAGCCCTTTTTATTTTTTTCAATTGCGACTTGACTTAAGAGTGTTTTTGTGTTAAAATTTTAAATTAAAAAATTTGCATTTTTGGTATTTTTGTCAAATTTATTTTAATTAAAACCATGCTATGTATAATAATATAATATATAAAAAATTAATATTTTCTAGGGAATACTACCTGATATTGGCGATATTGTTTTTTTTGTTTTTATTCTCGCTGTTTTCTTATGTTGATTACGCTGTTTTTGGAGTCGTGATCCTATTGTTTTTTGCTATTTTGTATTTTGCTTTTTATCCGGTTGCAGGAATCAGCTTAATGGCCTTGTTTCTTCCGTTGACTTATGTTGTTTTGGATTTTTCAATAAGCAGAAATATCCCAATAATCGATGCGTTGGCCATGATTGTTTTTGTTGGTTTTGTGTTTAGGTATTTTATTTTAAAATATCTTTTTGGATTAAAAATTTTGAATCTTAAATATCCGGTTTGGATTCCTTTTGTGGTTTTTTTTACAATTGTAATGTTTTCCAATCTTCTCTCAGGAGATTCGTTTGCTAGTGCTTGGTATGCTTTGAGAAATATATTATTTTTTTATATTTTTTATCTTTGGCTTCCAGTAAATATTATTTTGGAAAATAAAAAAGAGAGCAGTCAAAGGCTAAGTTATTCAGTTTTGTTTTTTTCTTTGTCCGCAATTTTTCTTTCTTTGCTGTCTTTTTTGAATTTTATTTATAGCATTAAATACCTGGAAGATGAAAATTATAGGTTGCGATTGGCGAGTGAGAGCGTGCAAGCAAAAATCATGGGATTGGTGGATTCAGTTTCAATGGGTTTGCTTTCTGTTCAGCCGTATTTAACCGAGCATGTTTTACTGGTCGAGACTTTGCTTCCTGGAGTTTTCTTTTTGTTGGCTTTGAAATTTTGGTTTGATAAGAATGAAAAAATAAATCGTATAATAAATTTCTTAATATTGTTTGTTTTTTGTGTTTTGATTGGTACGTTTTCTCGCGGAGGATGGTTGGGCGTATTGGTTGGTTTTGTGATTTATTCTTTTTTTAATAAAAAAAGAATAATGGAATATTTGATAATGTTGATGCTTCTTTTTTCAATTTCTCTTCCGATTGTATTTCATATGTACGACTTGCAAACTGACTACAAGGTGGGCGGCAGTTCAAATAAAAACAGGCTAATGTCTCTTGATATTGCTTTTGAATCTTTTCAAGAAAAACCATTCTTTGGACACGGCTCAGGTCAATACGTGGAAATTATCAATAGCAATATTGAGTATATAGCAAATTTCGGAAATGCTGTTGATGCCTTGGGGGTTGTTCAGAAGATTATTGTTGAAAACGGAATGCTTGGTCTTATTTCTTTTATGTTTTTTGTTTTAAGCATATTTATGGAAATGTATCGAGAGACAAAAAAGAGCCAAGCCAGAATTGTTCCGATTTTAACTTTGTCCATTGGCGCATTTTGTATTTTGTTTTTTGAATTTTTTAATACTTCTTATTTTATGGGCAGAACTTGGTTGCCGATTGGTTTGGCCTTGTCTGCGGTTTATATAACGAAAGAATATGAAAAAAAATAAACTAAAAATTATACATATTATTCCAATGTTTTTCCCCGGAGGAGCGGAAAGAATCGCTATTGATATTGCCAAACATGGAGATAAAAAATATTTTGAAGTAAGTGTTGCAGCTATTGAAAAATCGCTTGTAAAAAACACGCAACTTCAAGATGAATTGGATAAAAACGATATTAGACATCGGGTGTTGACCAACAAGCCAAAAGGATGGGGTAAATATTTTTATAAAATTTATCAAATATACAAAGTTTTTAGATTCCTAAAAGATGAAAAACCTGATATTGTGCATACGCATCTTTTTACTGCGGATGTTTTTGGAAGAATTTCAGCCAAATTGGCAGGCATCAAGGTGATTGTTTCAACTGAACACAATATTAACAACGACGAAGCTTGTATTAAAAAATTTTTAAAATATTTTACTTCATTTTTGTGTGATAAAATTTATGCAGTTTCGAATGGGGTAAGAAATTATGCCATCAAATCAGAGCATATTTTTGATTCGAAAATCGACGTAATTTACAATGGAATTGATTTGGAAAAATTTTCTTTCGAAGAAAAGAATTATTCCCCCAAAAAGAAAGTGGTTATTGGCGCCATGGGCAAATTGTCTCATCAAAAAGGCTTTGATTTTCTTATTGAGGCGCTTTCTTTGATAAGGGACTGCGATTTTGAATGCCGTATTGCCGGAGAAGACGCTCCTTCTGGAAGCGTAAAAAAAGATTTGGAGAAATTAATTAAAGAAAAAAAACTTGAAGATAAAGTTAAATTGTTTGGATATGAAAAAGATGCCAAAGTATTTTTTGGCAATTTGGATATATTTATTCTGCCATCAAGATGGGAGGGGTTGCCTTTGGTTTTGCTTGAGGCAGGCTTAAGCGGCTTGCCGGTGATTGCGAGCAATATTGGCGGAGTTGATGAAGTTATTAATGATGGTGTTAATGGTTTATTAGTGGCGTTTGGTGATAAAGAAAATTTATCCCGCCAAATAAAAATTCTTGTAAATGATTCATCAAAAAGACAAGAGCTTGGAAAGAGTTTGCGACAGAGCGTCATAAGCAAATTTGATTTGAAAAAAATGCAAGAAAATTATTTTGATAAATATACGACACTGTTCAATAATAAGTTTAATGAGATACAGGACATTGTTTTAGCGGTAACTTATCAATGCAATTCCAGATGCAGAATGTGCAGTATTTGGAAAAAAAATGAAGAACCCGGCTTGGCGCTTAGCGATATAGATAATCTGCCTAAGACCTTGAAGAATTTAAATATATCCGGCGGAGAGCCGTTTTTAAGAAGTGATTTGTTTGATTTAATAAAAAGAGTTAAGAAAATTATTCCTGACACGAAAATAATTATATCAACCAATGGATTTGCCACTGATTTAATATTAAATCAAATGAGCAGGATTGTTAGTATTGATTCTGGTATCGGAGTAGCCGTGTCCATTGATGGCGTTGACAAGGCTCATGATGATATTCGCGGCGTTATTGGCGGTTACGATAGGGCCGTTGAAACCATAAAGAGGCTTAAAAAATTGGGAATCAAGAATTTAAAAATTGGTTTTACAGTGGGTGATTACAATTTTAGTGAATTAAAAAAAGTATATAATCTCTCAAGAGAATTGGGTGTTGAGTTTAGTTTGTCTTTGGTTCATTCTTCTGATAATTTTTTTAATCAAGATAATAAAATCAAAAACAAGCAAGATATTATCCAATCATTGGAATGGCTTATTAAAAAAGAACTAAGAACGTGGAATTTAAAAAAATGGCTAAGAGCATATTACGCGTATGGCATGCAGGAATTTGTAAAAACAGGCAAAAGAATTTTGCCGGATTATTCCGGAAAATTCAGCCTGTTCATTGATCCCAGCGGCGACATGTATCCATCAGATATTTCCAGTCAAAAATTAGGAAACATAAAAACATTTGATGTTCGTCGTGCAGATTTTGCAACCAGCGAGAGCTGGATGATTTGTACGGCCAGACAAGCGATCAAAATGCACAAACTAAAAGTCGTATTTTGGATTTTGAAAAATAAAATATTTTTAATATGAAAATTTTAGAAATAAACAAATACCATTACCCAAAAGGAGGATCGGAAAGACATTATTTTGATGTATCTCAAGTTTTGCGCGAAAAAGGTCACAAAATATTATTTTTTTCAACAAAAAATAAAAATAATATTGAAAATCATAAACATTTTGCCAAAGATGTTTCTTTTAGTGCGTTTAATTTAATAAATATTTTTAGATTTTTTTATAATTTTGAATCCGCTAAAAAACTTCAGGATTTGATTGATGTGGAGCGACCGGATATCGCGCATCTTCACAATATTTATCATCAGCTTTCACCATCCATTATTCATGTTTTGAAAAAAAATAATATTCCCATGGTCATGACTTTGCATGACTACAAAATCATTTGCCCAAACTATAAACTATTCCACAAAGGATTAATTTGTGAAAAATGTAAAAATGGTAAGTACTATAATTGCGTTTTAAATAAATGCGTTAAAAATTCTTTCTTTAAGAGTTTGCTCGTAAGCATCGAGGCATATTTACACAATCAAATTTTAAAAAGTTATGACTTGATTGATTTTTTTATTGCCCCTAGTGAGTTCATGAAAAAAAAATGTGTAGAATTTGGCGTAAACGAAAAAAAAATCATAACAATAAATAATTTTGTTAATTTTGAAGCAAATAGTTATTCTCAAAAAGAAGATTATCTTTTGTATTTTGGCAGGCTTTCGGAAGAAAAGGGAATAGAAGTTTTACTTCGGGCAATGTTAAAATTGCATGATTATAAATTAAAAATTGTCGGAGCGGGAGAGAATCTTCCGGTTTTGCGCGCGCTTGTTTCAGAATTGTGCTTAGAAAATAAAGTTGAATTTCTTGGCGCCAAGCATAACGATGATTTATTAAATATAGTAAATGATGCGCAAGCTATTATCATTCCTTCGATTTGGTATGAAAATATGCCCATGAATTTGCTTGAGGCTATGAGTATGGGAAAAATTGTAATTGCTTCTAATATCGGAGGAATTCCAGAAATAATTTCAGATGGCAAAAATGGATTTTTATTTGAGTCAGGAAATTCTGAGGAATTAGCCGAAAAGATAAAAAATTTATCTCAATATGATTTAAATAATTTTAAAAAATGCGCCAAAAACACAGTAAAAAAATACAGCAAAGATGATTATTATTTTAAAATTAGCCAAATATTTACAAATTTAACAATTGACAATTAGCCTTGACTAATTTGGTAAAATATTGTAATTTATAATATTAAAAATAAATTTTTAAATACATTAATAAAATGAAAATAGCTTTTATTGGACAAAAAGGAATACCAGCTGTTTCTGGTGGAGTTGAAAAACATGTTGAAGATTTGGCAACACGTTTGGTTTTGGCTGGGCATGAAGTGCTTGTTTATGTTCGTCCTAATTACACCAAAGGTGTTTCCAAAGAATATCGCGGAGTAAAATTGATCAACTTGCCAACAATAGGAACAAAACATTTGGATGCGATTACGCATACTTTTTTGGCATGTTTGGATATTTTTTTTAGAAAGGTTGACATAGTGCATTTTCATTCCATTGGACCGTCTACATTAATATGGTTAGTAAAAATTTTAAAACCCAAAACACCGATTGTGGCCACTTTTCATACGCAATGCTACCATCACCAGAAGTGGGGAGCATTTGCTCGTTTTTATTTAAAAATGGGAGAAAGGGCTATTTGCTCTTTGCCAGATAAGACCATCACTGTTTCAAAAGTGCTAACTAATTATGTTCACAATAATTACAATGGATCAAAAGTTGAATATATTCCCAACGGCGTTTTAGTTGAGAAAATAAATAGCGCCAATGAAATTGCCAGATGGAAACTGGAGAAAGATAAATACATAGTCGCCATTTCTCGATTAGTTAGACACAAGGGCTTGCATCATTTAATTCACGCGTATAATCACATAGTAACGGATAAAAAATTAGTAATTGTGGGTGATGGTTCTTTTACAGATGATTATGTTGTTGAATTACATGAAATGGCAAATAAAAATTCTAATATTATTTTTGTTGGCAATCAAACAGGAAATACTTTAAAGGAGTTGCTGTATAATGCTTATTTATTTGTGCAGCCATCAGAATCAGAAGGACTTTCGATCGCGTTATTGGAGGCAATGGCAGCCGGTAAGCCGGTTTTAGTTAGCGATATTCCTGAAAACTTAGAGCCAATAAAGAATGTTGGGTTTATTTTTGAAAATAAAAATGTTAATAGTTTAAAAGAACAATTATTATATATTTTAAAAAATCCGGAATTAGCGCGCGTTAAAGGCTTGGCTGGCATAAAAATTGTAGAAAATGAATATAATTGGAATGTGATAATGAAAAATGTGGAAGAAATTTATCTTGAACTAATTAAAAAAAAACATTTTTTTGTTTTTGGTTTAGTTAAGCGTTTTATTAGTTTATTTCTGTAAATAGTAGGATTTATTTTGTAAAATATAAAAAGAATGGTCTTTTTTTGTTTTTGTTGATTGTTGATTTGTTGGGTTGACTCGTGGATGATGTTTTGGTATGATGCTTTTATTATCCCCTTAATAAATTTAATTTATTTTTAATTTATGAAATTAAAAATTGATACTAGTAAATTGGATAAAATTAATATCTCACTCATTGATAAAGAAACAAAAATTGTTGAACAAAATTTTGAAGCCAAATACCAACAGGCTGAAAAATTATTACCAAGTATTGATAAAATGTTAAAAAAAGCCAAGTTTAACCTAAGAGCACTCCAGGAAATATTGGTGGAAAACAGGGGTGATAGTTTTTCTGGCTTAAGAATTGGAGTAGTGACAGCCAATGCACTGGGATATGCCTTAGGTATTCCGGTAAAAGCAGTTAGTAGTTCAAGTGTTGAACAAAAAACGAATCAATTTGATGTGGTGGCGCCTATCTATAGTAAAGAGCCTAATATTACGTAATTTTTTTTGCCTGTGGATTGAATGTTGAAAACTTAGAAAAATAAATTTATTGAATTTAAAAACGACTTATTAACAAAGGTCGTTTTTTATTTTTTTATTTGCTAATTTTAGTAATTTATATTTTAACTGTTCTGGGTTGACTATAGGGTCTTTGTGGTGTATAATAATAACATATTGGTGAATTGTGGTGAATTGTGGTGAAATATTTTCTCAAATCTCTTTTTCATAATTTAAATTATTAAAATAAAAATAAAAATAAAAATAGTTTTTTAAAAATTGACCAAGATATTTACGTCAATTTATAATCCCTCCAAATAAAAAAGGGGTAAGGGGATAAAAACAAAAACAAAAATTTTCTCGAAAGAGAATTAAGGCGAAGAAGGGGTCTGATCTTAAGCGAAAGACGGTAAGATCAGTCTCCTCCTGGTCTTAATAGGAAACTTTTAAGTACCATGCTTGTCGTGTTTAGGACTGCCAAAAAGATTCTTTGAGGCAGTCCTAAGTATCTGCTTTCCAAGGGGGAGCGGATGTTTAAAACAAAAACAAAAATAAAAATAAAATCAATATGTCAGCCAAGATGATGAGCGTTGACAGAAAGCTTTGTTCTGAGCTTATCAGAACCAAAAACAAAAATTAAGGCGAAGAAGGGGTCTGAAAAGAAATCTTTTTTCAGACTTCTCCTGGGTTTAATTTTAAACATACCGCAGTGTTAATGCATTAAGTTTAAATTTACTAGATGTTTATTGGTGAATACAAGCACAATATGGACAGCAAAGGAAGATTGGCTGTTCCGGCTAAATTTCGGCAGATGTTAGATGAGGGAGCGGTTGTTACAAGAGGTTTGGACAACTGTCTTTTTTTGTATTCCAAAGAAGAATGGGAAAAGATTGCCAAGAAGCTTGCCAATTTACCGATTGGCCAATCAAAGGCACGAGCTTTTTCGCGTTTAATGTTGGCTGGTGCCATGGATGTTGAATTTGACAATCAAGGCAGAATTACCTTGCCGGAATATTTAAGGTCATTTGCGAATTTAAATAAAAAAACTATTATTGCCGGTTTATTTGATCGATTGGAAATTTGGGATGAGGAGACTTGGGATAAATACAAACAAAGCGCCGAATCAGAAAGCACGGAAATAGCCGAAGCCTTAGGTGAATTAGGGGTGTAATTTTAAAATTATACGCAATAGCGTTTAATATATAAATAAAATAAAAATAAAAACAAAAAATTATAGTGTAAATTGTATTATTTATACTATAATACTAAAAAATGCCAGTCAGAATTAAATGTCGTCCCCATGCCATTAATTCTCAATTAGTCAAAGTACGCATTATCAAAGCGCCTCTGGTAGACACTAGAGAGCTTTATCGTGTTGTTTTTGCTCGCGCGCGTGCTTTGGTACTTTAATTTTTAAATGCAAGGCAAGAAGATTGCCCTGTATTTTTGTTTGTTCTAGATGATGTACGAACATATTCCGGTAATGCTAAAGGAGGCAATTTCATTTCTTAATCCAAAAAAGGGAGATTTTTTTGTTGATTGCACATTGGGTGGTAGCGGCTATACCTTGGAATTATCTCGATCCGTGAGTGATGATGGAATTGTTATTTCTTTTGATCTGGATGATTTGGCCATTAAAAATGCTGAAGAAATAATTAAAAATCAGAAAATTAAAAATATTATTTTAATAAAGGAAAATTTTCGACATTTAGATAAAAAAATAAATGAATTGGAAAAATATCAAAATCAAAAATTTAACGGCATTGTTCTTGATTTGGGTTTATCAAGCGCTCAACTCAGCGATGGCAACCGAGGAATTTCTTTCAAAATGGATGGTCCGTTAAATATGGCCTTTGGAGAAAATCAAGAAGTAACTACCAGTGAAATTATAAATAATTGGGATCAGTCAGAAATTTGTAAGATACTTAGAAATTATGGCGAAGAAAAATTTGCCAACAGCATTGCTCATGGGATTGTTTCAACCCGAGAAAAGAAAAAAATAAGCACAACAGGGGAATTGGTTGAGATTATCAGATCTTCTGTCCCTAAAAAATATCTTTACTCCAAGATTCATTTCGCCACCAGAACATTTCAGGCTTTGCGAATAGCAACTAATGATGAATTGGGCGCCTTGGAAGAAGTTTTACCGCAAGTTATTTCCAGATTAAAAAGCGGTGGAAGATGCGTGGTGATTTCGTATCACAGTCTGGAAGACAGAATTGTAAAGAATTTTTTTAAAGAAGAAAGTAAAACCTGCAACTGTGACAAAAATCAGCTGGTGTGCAATTGTGAAAATATTCAAAAAATTAAATTAATCAATAAAAAAGTAATTCTTCCGTCAGATGAAGAAATCAAAAAAAATCCGAGAGCGAGAAGCGCAAAAATGAGAGTAATTGAAAAAATATAAAAATGACACAAAAACAAAAACAAAATTACATCATTGGAAAAAATATTTCCAATGAAACATTAAACAAAAATCCTCAAAATAAAAAATTGGACACTTTGGGTCTAATTGGCAGAGTTAATATTGGTATTGTTGTTTTACTGCTGGTCGGTGGTTTTTATTTTGTGATGAGTGTTAATGATTTATCGGTTAAAGGGTTTATTCTGAAAAATTTAAAAATAAAATTAAGCGAATCAGTCAAGATTAACAAAGACATGGAGATTGGTGTTATGCAATTGGAATCTTTGGAAAATGTGGCCAAAAGAGCGGAGGCAATGAGACTTGTAAAAGTTGACAAAGTTGAGTATATTATTAATGACAATGACGTGGTGGCAAAAAAGTAGTTAACTATGTTTAACAAAAAAGAAAAAAGAAAAAACAGTGAAATAGGAAAAAATAATCGTCTGCATATTATCATGACGATTGTTTTTTTATTGAGCCTGGCGTTGATTTGTAAATTATTCATTCTGCAAATTCTTAAATACGATTTTTATACAGGTATAGCTTCGGAACAGCATCAATTTTTTAGCAAGCTTTCGCCAAAGCGAGGCAAGATATTTATGCAGGATGGTCGTAATGATAATGAAAAATTATATCCTTTGGCGACTAATAAAGATTTTGCTTTGATTTACGCAATGCCTAACAAAATTGAAGATCCGCAAAAAACCGCTGAGGCTATTTATGAAATTTTAGACAAGGAAAATGTTGAAAAAGAGGTAAATAAATTATTGGAAGAAGATGAATTTTTTGCAATTTCCACCTCGACTAGTTTTTTGTCGGCGCAGGGTGAAAAAAAAATAGAAGAAGCATTTTCTGGTAAAAAAATAGAAGAATTTAAAGAAATTAAAAAAACGCTTGAGATTGAGTGGAGAAAAGAAGAGATTTTGAAAAAATACTTTGAAAAATTCAGTAAAAAAGATGATCCCTATGAACCAGTCAAAAGAAAGATCGAAGAAGATCAGGCGAAAAAAATTATGGAATTGAAATTACCGGGAATGGATTATTCATTGGAAAGTTTTAGGTATTACCCGGAGTTTAATATTGGTTCGCATATTTCTGGATTTGTGGGATTTAATGATTCTGGCATGAGTGGTAAATACGGCTTAGAAGGTTTTTTTGATTCTGAACTTTCTGGCACTGAAGGATCGATTAAGGCCGAACGTTCAGCCGAGGGCGAAGTAATTATAATAAGTGATCGTGAATATAAAAAACCTCAAGATGGCAGTGATTTAATATTAACAATTAATCGCACATTGCAGTTTAATGCTTGTCGCGAATTGAGATTTTCTGTTGAAAAACATCAAGCCGATGGCGGAGTGGTGGTTATCATGGATCCGGGCACAGGCGCTTTGTTGGCAATATGTTCTTATCCTGATTTTGATCCCAATAATTATAGCGAAGTTAAAGATTCTATGATATTTAACAATTCCGCTATTTTTGATGCCTACGAACCAGGATCGATTTTTAAAGCTTTTACCATGGCGGCAGGATTGGATCAGGAAAAAATTACTCCGTCATCAGTTTATAGCGATAAAGGATTTATCATGGTTGAGGGCTGGGATAAACCTATTAAAAATTCCGATTATGCCGTGGCCGGAGGACATGGAGTGACCACCATGACACAAGCGCTGGAAATGTCTCTGAATACGGCAACCATTTTTGTCATGGAAAAAGTTGGACCTAAAATTTTTTCTGAATATGTAAAGAATTTTGGCTTTGGTGAGAAAACCGGAATAGAATTGGAAACAGAAGGCATAACCAATATTGAAAACTTGAATCGCAAAACTTTTCGTCCGGTTGAGGTTGCGACCGCTTCTTTTGGTCAAGGAATTACAGCAACGCCGCTACAATTGGTTACGGCTTATGCGGCCATTGCGAATGGCGGCATATTAATGAAGCCATATTTGGTAAAAGAAATTAGAGTGACTAATGACAAGACAATCACAATTCAACCGCAACAAATCAGACGAGTTATTTCGGAAAGAACTTCCATGCTTTTATCTGGCATGCTGGTTAATGTTGTTGACAATGGACATTCCAAATTGGCTGGCGTAAAGGGGTACTATGTGGCGGGAAAAACCGGTACAGCACAAGTGGCTGAAAAAGGTAAAAAAGGTTATGGCGATAAAACAATCCATAGCTTAGTCGGATATGCTCCGGTTGATGATCCGAAATTCGTGATGCTTACTAGGTTGGATAATCCCAAAGATGCACGCTTTGCAGAATCATCCGCCGCGCCGTTATTTGGAAAATTGGCGGAATTTTTATTGAATTATTATGAAGTGCCAAAAGAAAGATAATTTATAATAATTTATTTTTATAAAAATATGAAGAAAATTATTCAATTAAAATTAAAAATCTTAGCCAAGATGATTGTGGCAAAATATCAACCCAAAGTTATCGGCATCACAGGCAGTGTGGGAAAAACAAGCGCCAAGGAAGCTGTTTATACCGTGCTTAATTCCAAATTTAATGTCAGAAGAAGTGTAAAAAATTACAACAACGAAATTGGCGTGCCTTTGACAATTATTGGATCAGATTCTCCGGGTAAATGTCTCATCGGATGGATCGGTGTATTTTTACGAGCAATGCGTTTGATTTTGCGTCATGATCCTCATTACCCTAAAGTATTAGTGCTTGAAATGGGAATTGATAAGCCCTTGGACATGGATTATCTTTTGAGTATTGTTTCACCCGATATCGGAGTTGTGACAGCTGTGGGAAGCGTGCATCTTGAAAATTTTGGTACTCAAAATAATTTACAAAAAGAAAAAAGTAAAATGATCGCAGGTGTTAAAAAGGATGGTTATTCAATTATTAATTTTGACAATAAGCAGACCTTGGACATGAAAGATTTGAGTCGTGCTAAGGTTCTGACGTTTGGCATGGAAAAAGGAGCTGATGTTTCGGCAATTGAAGCCAGGTTTAGTTTTGGTCCCAAAAACAGCCAACGTATCGAAGGCATTAGTTTTAAAATGATACACAGCGGTTCAACTGTTCCTTGTTATTTGCCGGCGGCTATTGGTTATAATTCGATTTATGCTTCTTTGGTGGCTGCTTCGGTGGGTATTGCAATGAAAATGAATTTATTAGAAATATCAGCTGCTTTAAAAAATTTCCAATCGCCTAAAGGCAGAATGAATTTAATTGAAGGAATTAAAAAAACCTACATTATTGATGATACCTACAATTCTGAACCAAAATCAGTTTTGATGGGCCTAGAAACGGTTGCCAAATTTCCAATCGAAAGCGGTGCTAAAAAATTTGTGATTTTGGGTGATATGTTGGAATTGGGTCGTGATAGCGTTGAAAAGCATAAAGAAATTGGAAGAAAATTAGCTGAAATAAAAATAAACATATTGATTACATCCGGTGAAAGATCAAGAGACATTGGTCGAGGAGCAGAGGAAGCTGGAATGAATAGTGATTATATTTTTCATTTCGCAACCTCAAAAGAGGCTGGAATTTTTGTTCAGGATAGAATTTCTCAGGGAGATTTGGTGTATGTCAAGGGATCGCAAGGCGCCAGAATGGAAAAAACGGTGTTAGAAATTATGGCTGACCCTTTGCGGGCAGAAGATCTTTTGGTTAGACAAGGCAAAGAGTGGAAAAATAAATAAATTATTGAATTTTCTTGTTTTATTTTAATAATTGTATTATGATGATTTTATGAAAAAAATTTTTTTATACAATACATTGAGTCGCAAAAAGGAGGAATTTAAATCGATAAAAAATCAAGAAGTCGGCCTGTATGCTTGCGGTCCAACTGTTTATAATTATGCGCATATTGGAAATTTACGCACTTATCTTTTTGAGGATTTACTCAAAAGAACCCTGCTTTATAATGGTTATCACGTGAAACACGTAATGAATATTACTGATGTTGGTCACTTGACTGGCGATGCTGACATGGGTGAAGATAAGCTAGAAAAAGGTGCCAAAAAAGAAGGAAAGACCGCTCAGGAAATAGCGAGTTATTATACGGCTGAATTTAAAAAAGATTTAGTTAATCTTAATATTTTAGAACCGCATGTTTGGTGCAAGGCCACTGATTATATAACTGAACAGATTGATTTGATAAAAATTTTAGAACAAAAGAATTATACTTATCAAACAACTGACGGTATTTATTTTGATACGTCAAAATTTAAAAATTATAATAAGCTTTCTCATCTGGATTTGGAAACTTTAAGAGAGGGGGCCAGGGTTGAAGTGAATGAAGAAAAGAAAAGCCCAACTGATTTTGCGCTTTGGAAGTTTTCTGGAAAATCCAGCAAAAGACAACAGGAGTGGGATAGTCCTTGGGGAGTTGGTTTTCCTGGTTGGCATCTGGAATGTTCGGCTATGAGCATGAAGTTGCTACCCGACAACCAAGATATACATTGCGGCGGAATTGACCATGTGAACGTGCACCATACTAATGAAATTGCTCAATCCGAGGCGGCAACTGGCAATAATTTTTTTAATTACTGGATGCATGGTGCGTTTTTGAATATTGAAGGTGGTAAAAAAATGGCAAAAAGCGATGATAATTTTTTAACATTAGACAATGCTTTAATCAAAAAGAATTTAAATCCACTGGTTTATCGTTTTGCGGCTCTTCAGACACATTATCGCAAACCCATGGAGTATTCAGAAAAAATTATTATAAATGCCGAGCAGGGATTAAATAGCTTGAAAAATAAAATTAGATTATTGGATTGCAAATTAAGCGATTTGCAACCAGAAGAAATTGATTTTGATTTTAAAAATAAATTCATGGAAGCAATTAATGATGATTTAAATATCCCTCAAGCCTTGGCAATTTTGCAAGAGGTTTTAAGATCAGATCTAACAAACAAGAGAAAATTGGCTACAATTTTGGATTTTGACAAGGTTTTGGGACTTAAGCTAGACGATACCGCAGAAGAATTGCCACAAGAAATTTTGGATTTAATTCAAAAAAGAAATGAAGTGCGTTTAAATAAAAATTGGTCAGAATCAGATCGTTTACGAGATGAAATTCAACTTCTTGGTTATGTTGTTGAAGATAGCTCTGGTGAGACAAGAGTTTATAAAAAATAGTGAATAATTTTTGGCAAAAATTAAAAATAGAATGTGGCCGCGAAAAGCGGCCTATTTTAGCTTTGGCGCCCATGGCGGGTGTTACTGACAGCGCCTTTCGCCAAATGTGCAAAGAATTTGGAGCCGATGTTGTGTATAGCGAAATGGCCTCTGTTAATGCTTTGGCATACGCGCCACAAAAAACTTTGGAGATGTTGTCTTTTGAAGAATCTGAAAGGCCATACATTATTCAGCTTTTTGGCAGTGATCCAAAATTTTTTCAAACAGCAGTCCAGTTTCTGATTGATGAAAAAATAGAAAACAAAAAAAATGGTTTGAATTTTTTTCCCAATGGTTTTGATATAAATTTTGGTTGTCCTGTGCCAAAAGTAGCTAAGCAAAAAGCAGGAGCAGAATTAGCCAAGGATTTAAAAAAATCCAGAAAGGTGATCGAGGCAGTGGTGAAAAGTTCAAATATCCCGGTATCAATAAAAATCAGAAAAAAGGCTGGAGAAATTGATGCTTTGCGTTTTTTGGATAATATTTCCGATTTGAACGTAGCCGCTGTCATGATTCACGGTCGGGAATTAAAACAAATGCATTCTGGTCCAGTTGATGCCAGTATTATTAAAAATGCGCGCAATTATTTTGGTGGAATAATTTTAGCCAATGGCGGAGTGAAGGATTATGAAAGCGGAACAAGACTTTGGTTGGAATCAGAAGCCGATGGAATCGGTATTGGACAAGGAGCATTGGGTCGTCCTTGGATTTTTGAAGAAATAAAAAATCACACATTGCAAAGGAAAAATGATAATGAAAAATTAAGTATTGCCTTGCGACATGCCAGATTGGCACATAGGCTAAAGAGCGATCAGGGAGTGATTGAAATGCGAAAACATTTATGTTGGTATATTCAAGGCATGTCAGGCGCTCGTCAAGTCAGAGAGGAGTTTGTTCGTGTTGAAAAAATAGAAGATATTGAAAGAATAATCCATCAAATTAATGATAAAAATTAAAAAAAGTCGAGCCTTCAGCTCGACTTTTAAGTTACATCCATTTTTTCTTTTCAAAAAAGAGAAGCATGCACAGTGAACCAAAAAACATCATGGCAATAATAAGCCAAAAGCCATGTGGATTATCAACAAAAGGCATCCCGCCCATTGTGTTCATGCCAAAGATGGCGGCAAAAAGAGTTAAAGGAAAAACGATCACAGAAAAAATAGTTAGCGTTTTCATGATATTGCTAATGCGAAAATTGAGCAAGGATTCGTTGGTACTGTTTAAGACGTCAATCATTTCTTTTTGACTTTCAAAGTTTTCCCAAATTCTTTTGGATAATTCAAGTAAGCGCGAAAAATATTTTTTTGTTTCATCGTGATCGATTAATTCCGTGTCAGGTAACATTAAAGTTTTTATGATGTTTTTGTGGTTTTGGAGGATTTTTCTGGTGTTAATGATATTCCTTCGCAACGTGAGAATGGTAGAGACGGCTTTTTTTGATTCTTGCTCAAAAATAACTTCTTCTATTTTTTGAATTTCTATACTGTATTTGTCCACTAAAGCAAAAGTGCTGTTCATTAATTTTTCTAAAATTTCGTAGAGTAAAAGTGAAGATGATTCGTGTATGGTTGACAATAAACGATCGCCGTCTTTTTTGCAAATGCTAAAAAAATCATTAATAATTCTAATGTTTTTATGCAGTGTGACTAAATAATTTTTTCCAATAAAAAATTCAACCTCTTCGGCTATAATGGCGTCTCCTTTGAGAATCGGAAAATGCAAAATGAGAAAAATATAATCGCCGTATTTTTCCACCAAGGGTCTTTGCGAAACAGCTTTGATTGAAGAAGCCTGTAGGTGAGTAAGGGCAAAATTATATTTTTTACTATTTCGTAAATGTTGGATTTCATCTTTTCCCGGATTGGTGATATTTAGCCAGATAATTTCTCCGCCTTTGGTTTTTTGGTTATCAATCGTTATTTGATGAATGTTTTTTAAAATTTTTTTGTATTTAGTCATGCCCTAAAAATAAAAAGGAAAATACAAATTAAGATATAGATACCTCCTTTTTGAAATGAGTAATGTGGAAAAGTTATTTATATTATAACATAAAAATTATTTTTTTAAAATTTTTTTTGTTTATTTGGAGTTTCATCTGAAAAATGTTATAATATAAATAATTTATCAACAGAATAAAAAATATGCCAGATATTAAAAATTTTCAAAATAGCACAGAAAAAAAATTGAGCAATAAAGAGTTTTTAAATAAGCCTTCTGTTCATGAAAAAATTGTCAATCAAGAACGGCAATCAACAATTGACCGTGTTTCGGCCAGAAATGAGGTTTTGCAGGTTGTTGACCATGTTGAACACAGTGGCGATACAAGAGTTATTCAGCCCATTGGTGGAATGACAACTGATTTTCAAAAACGCCAAAAAGAAGTTGAAAATATTTTATCCCATAATCTAGAAGAGGCGTATTTAAAAATGCTGCCAATTGAGCAACAAAGGTTTAAAATGGTGGGCGAGTTTTCTGCTCGGGAAATAAATTCCTTGCTTGATTCTGCTAAGATAAAAATAGGAAAAATAATTGATATTATCAAAAAATGGCTCAAATTAATACCGAATGTTAATAAATTTTTTGTTGAGCAGGAAGCAAAAATTAAAGCCGATAAAATTATTCATTTAAAAAATAATCAATAAAATTTATGTCAATTAAAAAAGCGGTATTAACCTTGGTTTTTATGATGCTTCTTCTGGTACTGGCTCTTACCTCGGTGTATTTGGATAAAAAAAAGAAACAGCAAGCCATGCAAAAAGTCAATGTCCCAAAAGAACAAGTTGCCCCAACGCAGATCGAAAATCAGGAAGATGTCAGGCGAAAAATGCTGGAATCTTTGCGCGATATGAGCAAGGAGCAAGGCGATTCTGGCGTTTTTGAAAATGATAGCCCAGAAGTTGAGGTTCAAAGACAAAAGATGCTGGAATCTTTGCGCGATATGAGCAAGGAGCAACCAAGCGAAAATACGGCAGAAATAGAGGCCAAGAGACGAAAAATGCTGGAATCTTTGCGCGATATGAGCAAGGAGAATACAGCACCAACTCCAAATTAATTATTTATAATGCTTAAGCATTTTAACGTAGATTTAAAATGCGTATTTTTTATTATAAGTCTAAATGAGTAATCCCAGCATAGGTTTGAATAATCAAAATTCACTAGCGGCTATTGATTTTAGTTGGTTTTTTGTGTATTTATTTTTGGGATTGTTTTTTTTGATTGCGTTTGGCGTTGCGAAATATTTTATCAGAAAAAAATATCGGAAAAATTTATTTAATGATAATTGTATTTTTTTGGTGAGATTGCCTAAAGAAAAACCAGGAGATAGTCAATCTAGCGAGACTAATAGAGTCCAGAATTTACACGAAGAAATTTCAAAAGGAGAAACTATTTTTTCTTCCATTGGAGGATTGAGGGCCGAAAGGGGAATTAAAGCTTGGCTTTTGGGGCGCAATGATCATTATTCTTTTGAGATAGTCGCCAACAAAAAGAAAATCGCTTTTTATGTGGTTGCGCCCAGAAGAATGGCCAGATATGTTGAACAACAGATTAACGCTCATTATCCAGATGCAATCTTGGAAGAAGTTTCGGATTATAATATTTTTAATCCCAATTCTGAGGTGCTTGCCGGAATTATGAAAACCAGAAGACACGGCGCTCTTCCGATTAAGACTTACCGAAAACAGGACACTGATCCAATGAATTCTTTGGTGAATGTTATGTCAAAATTAAATCCAGACGAGGGGATGGCTATTCAATACACCATAAGAAGCGCTAAAGCGGCTTGGCATTATCGCTCAAGTGAAATAGTCCGTAAGGCTAACAAGGGCAAGTCATTGTCAGATGCTCTATCCGGAAACACGCTATTTAAAATTTTGAGTTTTTTTGGTGATTTTGTGCATACGCAGAAACCACAAAACCAAGCTCTTGGAGAAACGCAAAAAATGTTGACCGCCATGGAACAAGAAACACTAAAGGGTATAGAAGAGAAAAATTCGCGTGCCGGATTGGATGTTAATTTACGCATTGTGGTAAGCGCCAAAGACAAAGGGCGAGCCAGATTGTATTTTGAAAATTTAGCCAGCGCTTTCAGTCAATATAATTCTTATGAATTTGGAAATAGCTTTATTAATAAAATAAAAACCGGCAACCAGAAAAGAATTATTCGAGATTTTATTTATCGAAATTTTAATGAAAAAATTAGTTTTCTTCTAAACACAGAAGAGTTAACCAGTCTTTTTCATTTGCCTTTGCGCAATACTGAAACGCCAAATATTCTTTGGTTAACAGCCAAGCAGGCTTCAGCTCCGGCTGACATTTCGGAGTCTGGTTTGTATTTGGGTTATAATATTTATCGTGGAGTTAAAAAAGATATTCACATCATGCGCGCTGATCGTAGACGGCACATGTATATTATTGGAAAATCTGGCGGCGGTAAATCATTTTTTATTTCCAATATGGCGATTCAGGATATTTTGAACGGTGATGGCGTGTGTGTGCTTGATCCGCATGGCGATTTAATCGAAAGTATTTTGTCGCGTATTCCTCCCGAAAGAGCTGAGGATGTGATTTTGTTCAGGCCGGCCGACATAGATCGTCCTATGGCTTTAAATCTTATTGAGTATGATCCCAGATATCCGGAGCAAAAAACTTTTGTTATTAATGAGATGATTAAAATTTTTGATAAATTGTACGACCTTAAAGCGACTGGCGGACCGATTTTTGAACAGTATATGCGCAATGCTCTGCTCTTGATTATGGCTCACCCGGAATCAGGATCTACGCTCATGGAAGTTCCAAAGGTTTTGGCTGATCCAAGTTTTCGCAAGATGAAGTTGGACAACTGTCCAGATGCAACTGTGGTTGATTTTTGGCGCAAAGAAGCGGAAAAAGCCGGAGGGGATGCGGCCTTGGCCAATGTGGTTCCTTACGTTACATCCAAATTAACTCAATTTATTTCCAATGACACTATGCGTCCGATTATTGGACAGCAAAAAAGTTCTTTTAATGTTCGCGATGTCATGGATAAGCAAAAAATTCTTTTGATTGATTTATCCAAAGGTGAAATTGGCGAGATGAACGCTTTTTTGCTTGGCATGATTATGATTAGCAAGATTTTAATGGCTGCTTTATCGCGAACGGATTTGGATGAGAGCAGGAGAAAAGATTTTTATTTGTATATTGATGAGTTTCAGAATTTTACCACAGATTCAATTTGCTCTATCTTATCAGAGGCTAGAAAATATGCGCTTAATTTGATTATTGCCCATCAATATATCGGGCAAATGGTGCATAAGGGAGACACCTCCATCAAGGATGCGGTATTCGGCAACGTTGGAACAATGGCAATGTTTAGAATTGGATCAGAGGATGCTGAATTTTTGGAAAAAGAAATGAGTCCGATTTTTAATAAATTTGATCTCTTGAATATTGAAAAATATACGGCTTATGTTAAATTGTTAGTTGACAATACTGCTTCTCGTCCGTTTTCCATGCATACGCCATTCCCATTGGCCGGCATTGAAAGAGATGGCATGGCGCAAAAAATTAAAACCCTAAGCCGTCTTAAATTCGGACAAGATAGAAGCATTATTGAGGCAGAAATAAAAAGAAGAACAGCTATTTAGTTTTTGGTTATAAGTGCATAAAAAATAATATAAAAAAATCGCAAGATGCAACTTGCGATTTTTGATTTTAGGGCAAAAGAAGATTGCTTTTGTCGTGCGGCTGACAACTATTGATAAACGGTGGCTTGCTTCTTTTGCAAATGCAAATTTTGTGAATGCAGCAAGTTGAAATACCATACTCCCCAGCTATGTCTTTTCTGCACGATAAGTATTTATCTTTTGGCGGTTTTGATTTTTCTCCAAAAAATATTTTATCAAATTCAGCCTTTGTGAGCAGCCTGCTTGGTTGCGCGAGGCCAGCCTTCTTTTTGGAATTTTCTTTTTTTAGCATGGACCAAAGAAAATCATCCGATGTTTTTTTTCTAAATATTTTTCCCGGTATTTCGTTAATTAATTCGACAATATCCTGAGATGCGATCAGGCAATTGTGTGCCGCAAGAAATAATCTCTCGATTAATCTTTCATGTCCGATCATTGCCAAAAATTTTTTGCGCATTTCTTCATCTTGGAGCATGCTTATGTAGAATTCAAATTTTTCACAAAGCTTGTTTTGTGTTCTTATCAAAAGATTGAATTCCCAAATAATCATTTCACGGTTTTCCCTTAAAACATCCCGGTCTAAAAGTTTTAACATGTCAGATAATTTTTGCTCAAATCTTATTTCATTAAAAAATGAAAAATGTGTGCGCGGATCAAAAGATACTCCATTTCTTCTCATAAATTTTCTCCTTGTCTATGTTGTTTTTTATTTTTTTAAATGATCTATTTTGAATGTGATGAAATTTTAACATGTGATTTTTCTTGTGTCAATTTGAGCTAGTATTTGAGCTAGTAAAAAATATGACTTTTTGATATGATATTTGTGTAATAATATTGATGTAATAATATTGATAGTTTTAATTTTTTTCTTATACTACTATAATAGTAATTATTAAAAATAAGTTTTTAAATCACTTGCATGAATATTTTTAATAAATTTAAAAAAAATGATTTTTTGCAAAAAAAATATATTGTGCCCAGCGTGGTAATTTTATTTTTTTTGATATTTTTTGTCGTAGTTTTAAATTTTTTTCTTAGCGTTGAGGATTATTGGCTTTGCAAAAATGGAGAATGGATAAAACAGGGAAATCCTAATGCACCAAGACCTGAGGAATATTGCATCGGCGACGAGGTTGTTTCCGAAAAACCAAGTAATAATTTGGACATTGAGCAAAAAGATGAATACGGATGTCTTTTGGCTGCTGGTTATAGTTATGATAATGAGATTGGAGTTTGTGCCAGGTCCTGGGAATTGAATACAGTTGATAAATATGAAGCTGCAAAAGTTGCCACTAAATTTTTATCGCAAAATGAAAATATTTACGGAGTATTGATTTCCGAAATTCAGTCCAATCCCTGTTTTGGATGTTTCAAGGTTGTCTTTTTAAAAGAAGAAAAAAAATATAATGTAATTTTGGTTAATTGGGAGCCGTCCATGCAAAAAGAAGATTCAAAGATTACAAATTTTACAGAATGCGTTAGTGTTGGAAATCCTATCATGGAAACTTAT
>Ga0233425_10004847_pt1 | contig 21994 bp, 20 predicted proteins | sample Watercolumn_Towu_2_FD_181712 | JGI IMG/M metagenome (GOLD analysis project Ga0233425, IMG submission 181712) | Freshwater microbial communities from Lake Towuti, South Sulawesi, Indonesia - Watercolumn_Towuti2014_140_MG | ecosystem: Environmental > Aquatic > Freshwater > Lake | place...
TTTGCGCATGGGATTATGGTTCCCTCTCATGTAAAACATCTCTGTTATTGCCATTCCCCTATGAGGTACGCGTGGGATCATTCCGCTGAATACATTGAAGAAAACGACATTTCTGGATTCAAAAGGATCCTTTATTCGCTTTTGATAAAACGTCTGCGCGAGTGGGATTTTTTGGCTGGGGACAGGCCCGACAAATACATCGCGAATTCGCAAAATGTCGCCAAACGTTTAAAAAAATATTACAGAGTTGATTCAAATGTTGTATTCCCGCCGGTTGATGTCGAAAAATTTAAAGTTTCGTATAGCAACAGCGATTATTATCTTATAGTTTCAACTTTGACCCCTTACAAAAAAGTGGACTTGGCGGTTCAGCTTTTTAATAAAATTGGCAGACAACTGGTAATTATCGGCGAAGGTTCGCATAAAAAATATTTACGGTCGATCGCCGGCAAGAATATTGATTTTCTTGGATCTAAGAGCGACGAGGATGTCCGCGAATACATGCAAAGCTGCAGGGCTTTGATATTTCCCGGCGAGGAGGATTTCGGGATTGTTCCGGTTGAGGCAATGGCCTGCGGCAAGCCAGTTTTGGCATATGGCAAAGGCGGTGTTTTGGAGAGTATGACTGAAGGGCAAACCGGAGAATTTTTTAATGAACCGACTGTTTCATCTATGGAAGATGGACTGGCGAGACTTTTAAATAATGAAAAAAAATATAAACCTCTTTCTATAAGACGACATGCTGATCAGTTTAAAAGGGAGGAATTTGAGAAAAAAATTAAAAAAGAGATTTTCGAGTTAACAAGGTTGTGATAGAATGACTCCCCTTAATAGATTTCGATGGCTAATTTGGCTTTATATAGAAAATACAGACCATATAATTTTAAGAATCTTGTCGGGCAGGATAGTATTAAAAATGCGCTTGTGAACGCGCTAAAATCGGGAAATCCGGCACACGCGTATTTGTTTTGCGGACCGAGAGGGACTGGAAAAACCACAACTGCGAGATTGATTGCGAAATGTTTGAATTGTGAGGACTTAATTGATGGACATGAGCCGTGTAATAAATGTCAGTTTTGCGAGGCCATCAACGACGGGAGCTTGATTGATTTGATTGAAATTGATGCCGCGTCAAACAGAGGCATTGATGAGATCCGTGATCTTAAGGAAAAAATTAATTTTGCGCCGAGCAGAGCGAAGATGAAAGTTTACATCATCGATGAAGTGCATATGATGACGAAAGAAGCTTTTAATGCCCTTTTAAAAACTTTGGAAGAGCCGCCTTCGTATGTTTATTTTATTTTGGCGACTACCGAAGTTCACAAAATTCCTGAAACAATTATTTCACGATGCCAAAGATTCGATTTTAAAAGAATTGATGACAAAGCTTTGATGACTCGACTTAGTTTTATCGCTCAGCTTGAGGATATTAAGGCTGAAGATAAAGCGGTTGAAGCTATCGCACGTCATGTCGAGGGGAGTTTGAGAGATGCTATTCAACTTCTTGAGCAATTAACTGTCGATCAAAAACTCACTTTTGAATATGTCAGCGATATTTTGGGAGTCACTGATTTTGAAACATTGGATAAACTTTTTGAGAGTATTTTAGCGAATGATACTTCCGCGGCTTTGGCTACTGTTCAGGACGTTTATTCACAAGGATATGATTTAAATCAGTTCTGCCACGACTTTATAAACATCGCGAGAAAAAGGCTTTTGGATGCTGTTAATGACAGTGACGAGATTTCTTCCAAGAAATATTTAAGGATTATTGATGTTTTCCAGCGGGCAAAAGAAAATTTAAAAACTTATACAATTCCTCAGCTCCCGCTAGAGATGGCCGTGATTGAGTCAACTAAAGATTTTTCTCAAGTTGAGGATGTAAAAATTAAGGCTCCTGAGAAGAAGGCTGCGAAAAAAGAGGAGACAAAAGTGAAAGAAAAAGAGGAAGAAAAGAAAGGAGGGCTGCAGGCTCGGGCTCAGGGCTCTCCGCCAGCTAGCGCTGGCGTGGCTGCCGTGGCTGGCGTAGCGTTCACTATCTCTCACGTTAAAGAAAATTGGCCGCGCATTACGGAAAGAATCGAAATCCCTGCGTGCAAAAGGTCTCTCATTGACGGGGAGCCGGTGCTTGTTGAGGGAAATGAAGTTACGATTGAATTCAAATCAAATTTCCATAGAAATAAAGTCATCGAACATGATAATAGAGTTGAGGTTGAGCGCGCGTTTAGAGATGTTTTTGACATTGACGTAAAAATCCTTTCGCGTGTCAAAGAAATCGAAATTAATTCGCCTATAAACGAAACTGAGGACGAACTTTTGGAACGAGAGCATGCCGGAATTCAGAATTCTAATGAAGCTGCCGACCAAGCTCTGGAGGTCTTTGGCGGAGAGATTATTGAAGAAGATCAGTAAATTCTTTTTCAGAGACTGTTTTTACGTTTAGTTCTTGAGCTTTTTTTAACTTTGATCCCGGGTCTTCACCAACAATTAAATAATTTAAATCTTTTGTTACGCTTGAGAGAACTTTTCCTCCATTGTGTTTGATGAGATCTTTAGCTTGGTCACGCGTCATCGTTTTTAACGTTCCTGTGATCAAAAAACTTTCTCCTAAAAGTTTTCCTTTTGCTTCTACATTTGCAATATCCAATATCACTCCGACTTTATAAAATTTTTCCAAAAGCTTTAAATTTTTATCGTCATGGAACCATTCAAAAATATATGCCGCAACTCTTTCGCCGACACCGTCTATATTTTCAAGTTCTTCAAATTCAACCTGAGAAACTGTTTCAATTAAATCTAAAATTGAAAATTTTTCATTTTTTGGCGTTTCGTCTGGCATGTCAAATAAAGTTGTTTTTTCTTTTTTTATCTTTTCAATTTTTTGGTCAGATTTTTCCGCATGAGAAATTAAATATTTCGCAAAATCATAACTGCCAATTTCGCCCATGAGCCTTATTCCGAGACTGAAAATAAATTTTTCTAAGTGAATATTTTTTGCTTTTTCAATTGAGTCTATTAAGTTATCTGCTCTTTTGTCTTTAAATAAATCGAGTTTCATTAAATTCTCTTTTGTTAACAAAAATATGTCCGGAAAGTCTTTTACAAGCCCTTCTTCTAACAACTGCACTGCTACTTTCTCGCCAAGACCGTCTATGTCGAATCCTTTTTTCGAAACAAAGTGAACAAAACTTTCTTTTTTAACACCCGGACATTTTGAGTTTGTGCACCTGTATGCAGCCTCGTCTTCTTTTTTCTCAATTTTTGCGCCGCAGACTGGACAAATGGAAGGGAATTCAAAGGGCTTTTCTTCGCCTGTGCGCATGTCTTTTAAACTTTCAACAACTTCCGGGATTACATCGCCGGCTTTTTGAATTATTACCGTGTCCCCTATTCGGATATCTTTCTTTTTTATTTCGTCTTCGTTGTGGAGTGTGGCTCTAGAAACAACTGATCCTGCGACCAAAACTGGTTTCATTACTGCCACCGGAGTTATCGCGCCAGTGCGGCCTACTTGTAAAATTATGTCCAGAATTTTACTGGATACTTTGCATGCCGGAAATTTGTATGCGACTGCGTATCTCGGTGTTTTTGCGGTTTTGCCCATTATTTTTTGCTGATCCAATGAATTCACTTTTATAACTATTCCGTCTATTTCGTACGGAAGACTTTCTCTTTTCTTTTCCCATTTTTTGCAGAGTTTAATTACTTCGTCTATCGTTTTCATTTTTTCGTAATTTTTTTCAATTGGAAGTCCGAGCTCTTTGAACGCCTCCAGCACCTCTGTCTGCGTTTTTGGCGCTTTTGGCAGGGTATTCCCACCTATTTCGTAAAAATCTGTGTCGAGCCTTCTTTTTGCGGCTACGTGCGGATCCAACTGACGGATTGCTCCTGCCGCCAAATTTCTCACATTCGCAAAAATTTTGCCGCCTTCTTTTTCCTGCTTTTTATTTATTTCTTCAAATGCTTTTTTTGGAAGAAAAACTTCCCCAGAGACTTCCAAGTCAATTGGTTTGTTGAGCTGCATTGGGACTGCCTCGATTGTTTTTACCGTGTGAGTTACTTCTTCCCCTTCAATCCCATCACCACGAGTTAATGCGCGCACAAATTTGCCTTTTTCATAATGCAAAGTAATGTTCAGCCCGTCCAATTTTAATTCGCAGACAAAGTTAATTTCATCGGGGACAAGTTTTTTTATTCTTTCGTACCATTCTCTTATTTCTTCTTCAGAAAACACATCTGCGAGACTCTTTTTTTGAGTTAAATGTTTAACTTTTTTGAATTTTCCGGAAAGCATGCTCCCTACTCTTTGGGTTGGAGAATCTTCGGCTATAAATTCTGGGTACTGGGTCTCCAAATCTATTAATTCTCTCTTCAAAGAATCCCTCACTGACTCTGGAATATCAGATTTATCCAAAACGAAATAATCGTAGTTGAGTTTTTTTATTTTCTCTTTTAGAAGCTTTATTCTTTTTTTGGCTTGTTCCTTGTTCATTCAGGCTTTTTCTGGTATAATGTGTTGATAAATTGAACCTAAAGAATTATATGAGCCAAACCGATGACAAACAAGCACAATTTGCACACTTGAATCAGCCCCTGAAGGATCCTTCAGGAGTAAAGGAGGCAAATCAAAAATTTCTTGATGATGTTCTTTCGAAAATTGAGAAGGGAACCGTCAACCTTTTTTCACCTTCGAGTTTGTTGAATCAAGCTGTTTATGGAAAGTTATCTGAGCAAATTCAGGGGAAAATTGATATAGATGCAATCAATTTATTGGCAAAATTGCGTGATATCAAGGGGCTGCATGATTTTGGGCAAACTGATTCTTATCAGATGGAAAATTTAGTTGAGAATGTAAGACTTATAAAGGAGCGTATCGAGGCGGAAGCTGGTGATGTATTTATTATTTAATTTTTTGAGATGTCTGGACTTGATGAAAAACCTGGAGAAAAAGTAGAAACACCGAGTGAGAAGCTTGTTCCTACATATGACATTGATGGTGTTAAAGACAGAAGTGCTTTGTCCGAAGCCATTGCGCCTGTTTCTGAGAGAGGAGAGAAGACTGCCAAAGCTGTTCAAAACAGCGGCCTTCCTCCTACTGAGCAGGGGAAGGCTTTTGAGCTAGTGGAGCCTGTCGTCAGTGATACGGGCATTCCTGAAGGAGCTGCCGCAATCCCTTACATTACAAAAAAACTTGAACATGAAATTTTAACAAATCCAAATGCCGCGAACTCACGTTTTATGCAGGGAGCATACGCATTATTCAAAGTTTTGGGCGGCATATTTGGATTTGCTTTGACATCAAGCGATTATTCGTCTTTTACAAGCGCACTTTATCCAACAGCGAAAATTGATTTTAAGGATGATGCTCAAATTAAAGAATTTTTGAGCGCAAGGGAAAAATTAAAACTTTTGGATGATTATCATAAGGCAAAAGTTAAGTTGGGCACCGAGGTGAAGGACGAGGAAAAACAGAAGTTGCAGGCTGAGTTAGACAGATTGAAGTTGGAAATAAAAGCGAATTTCACGACTGATGGTGATGATCCAGACGCTCTCTATGAAAAATATTTAGCAAAAAATAAAGAAGCTTTAACCTCCGAAGAATTGAAAAAATTTAAAGATACCGAACATGCTGACGCTCAAGCTTCTTGTTATTATGTTCAAGAACAGCTTGGGATTTTGGGGCTTGTGAAAGAAGATGAAAAAGGAAATGAGAATTATGATCCTGAGGTTTTGCTCGCGAGTTTTAATCGAGAGGCTTATTACAAAGATTCTGCCGCTGAATATTCGACTAAATTTTTCAAGCCTGAGACTGATTTTAATCGGTTTATGACCGCGCATGATACTGGCACACTGCATGCTGGAACGGTTATGTTTTTTAACTGGGCTATTGGTGATAATAAAACCGAAACTATGTGTGGAATCGTCGGCCTTGATGGAAAAATTAGATTTCAAGATTCTAAAAAATTGCATACTTTTTACAGGGGGAAAACTCCTGGTGAACAGTATAGAGATAGATTACTTGACGGCAGCGATACGAATGAGAAAGAAGGAGATGTTGATTTGAACGAACTATCCGGTTCCTTTCTCGGATTAGGGAATATGCTTCCAACTACGTCTTTCCTCGGGGCGTATATTCCTGAGACAATACAGGGCGATGCTAGACCGAAAAAGGAGGAGGAGAAAACAACTGAAGGAGATAAAACTGAAGAGAAAAAAGCTGAGAGTGAAAAGCCCGAAGACAAAAAATCGGAAACTGAAAAACCTAAGGAAGAACCTAAAGCGGAATCTTAAAAAGTCTATTAAATTGAACTTTTACTTTTAACAAAATATAATTACCAGGATGGCAGACGAGCAATCAACACAAGCAGGGAAAAGTTCTCAAATAAAAGCTGATCCAGTAAAAACAAACGAGCAATATATAGCTGAGGCTGAAAAGCTTTATATAATCCCAAAACTTGTAAGGGAAGTTTTTCCTGACTTGGTGAAATTGATTTTTGAGACAGAGTCCATGGACGCTGATGAGCGTGAGTATTGGCTTCAAATTCTTCCAATAATGACAGAGGAGCAAATCAAAAAATTCAGGGATATTTTGGTCAATGAGAAAGAGCAGTTGAACAAGCTTGATAAAGATTATGAGAGCGAGATGTCAAAGCTTGAACAATCTCACCAGAAAGCTTTGAACGAGGAGGAAATGAAGCAAAAACGCGCTGAATTAAAAGCAAAAGAGGCTGCCAGCGAAGTTGATGATGCAAAGAAGGAAGAAGAGCTTTTGAAAAACCTTCAAAATCTTTAAATTTGTTCTTCTATCAATTTTCCAACTACTATAAGTCTTTTTAGGTTTGTTCCAACTGGGGTACATGTAATCAGTGTGAGCCTTTGATCTGTTGTTTGTTTAAGTGGTTCTATGTTATCCGGCATTACTACTTTCTTTTCGGAGATTTCGTAGATGTATTTGTGCTGTTTGTAATACAAAGCAATTTTATCTCCGACATTGACGTCGTGAAGAAGCGCAAAAACGTCTTTGAACCTTCCCGGATCCCATGGAAAGTATGAACTATGACCAGTTATCACTGTATTGCCAGTTTGATCCGGCCAGCTTGTTCCAGGATAATGAACGACTCCGTCTTTTAATGCGTTTTGAATATCTTTTTCCAGCGCCCCCCAATCTTTTTTCTCGAGGTTTTCGCTTGAAGCTCCAACTACTGGGATATTTTGATTTATTGCTGGAACCACAAGTCTTGTATCTGAAGGCATTATTTCCATGTTTAGAATTGGGACTGTTTTTAATCTTTTTAATGCGTTTTCATTAGTTTTCGTCAGTTTTTCTGTACTTGTTTTTTCTTCTACAACTTTTGCCAATTCGCTTTGAGTTTCAAGCCCCAAGAGCTTGTTAATTTTGCTCTTTGCAATCTGATAATAAGCTCCCGCATTCATTGCAAAAAACGCAACGGCTAAGATCAGCAGACTTACTCCTATCTGCTTTGCGGCGTCTTTAAATATTTCCTTTATGCTTCTTTTTTCTTCTTTTACAACTATGTTCGGGCCGATATGTAGAAACGATTCATTCATAAGATGATTTAATCTTGTAATTATACCCTTAATTTAAACCTTTTTCAACCGATCAATTTGACTTTTCCTATGTTTTATGCCATATTTATTGTCATCCTAAAGATCCCATGATGACAGACAATTCTGTGCCAGATTACACAAAATATTTTGACATCAACTCTGTTGCTGATGAGGCTAAAGAGTATCTGTCAAATTTTGATTTAAAAAAGTTTTTAGAGGCTTTTGCTTTTGCTGAAAAACATCACCGCGGACAGATCAGGAAGAACGGTGAACCGTATATTGTCCATCCCGTTGAAACTGTAAAAAATCTTTTAAAACTGCGTGCCGATGAAGATACTTTGATCACCGCTCTTTTACACGACGTACCAGAAGATACTGAGTGCGATTTGAGCCAGATAAAAAGTTTTTTTGGCGAAAATGTTGCGTTCTTGGTTGACGGGATTACTAAACTTTCCAAAGTTTACTATAGACACGATATGGAGGAGCGGCAGGTTGAATCTTTAAAGAAACTTTTGATCCATACTGCAAAAGATCCTCGTGTAATTTTGGTGAAACTTGCTGACCGTCTGCATAACATGCAGACTCTTGAATTTATTTCAAAGCCTGAAAAACGTGAAAGAATTTCGAAAGAGACTCTCGAAATATATGTTCCAATAGCGAATTTGCTCGGTATCCAGGATTTAAAATCAAACCTTGAGGACTTGTGTTTTAAATTTTTATACCCTGAAGATTTCGAGAAATTAAGAGAAAGAATTGCTTTGACAACTGAACGCTACAAAGGTGTTCTTGATGAGATGATAAAAATGATTAAGGAAGAGTTAAAAAAACATGATATAAAGGCGAAAGTTTATGGGCGAGAAAAAGGACTTTACAGTATTTATAAAAAAATTAAGTCTGAAAATAAGAGCATTGATGATATACATGATAGGCTCGCTCTTCGTATAATTACAAAAAATAAGGCCGACTGTTATACTGCGCTTGGAGTTGTTCATGATATTTTTAATCCTAAGCCTGGTAAATTCAAAGACTATATTGCTGTCCCAAAATTTAATGGGTATCAAAGTATCCACACCACTGTTTTGGGAATAAACGGCGTTCTTACTGAAATCCAAATAAGAACCGAAAAAATGCATATGGATGCTGAGTACGGAATAGCCGCACATTATTTTTACGATCGAAAAAAGGAAAACTTTTTTGAAGATCAAAGAACATCATGGGCCGCAAAAGTTTTGGAGGCACAGGGGCTTCAAAAAAACAATGAGGATTTTATTTCGAATTTAAAAATAGATATTTTCCAGGATAGAATTTTTGTATTCACTCCGAAGGGCGAAACTCTTGACCTTCCAAAAAACGCAACCGCTATCGATTTTGCTTATGCAATACACAGCGATCTTGGAAATCACGCTGTTAAGGCCGAAATAAATAATGAAATTAAACCCATCACGACTACTTTAAAAACCGGCGATCACATAAATATTATCACCTCTAATGATACTGACCCTCAACTTTTATGGCTCTCATTTGCAAAAACTAACGTGGCAAGAAATAAGATCAAATTATTCCTTAAAAAAGAGAGTTTAAATAAAAAAGTAGATGATGGCATGGATATTTTTCAAAAGGAGCTAGATAGAGCCGGGCTTGGACTTATTGAAGATATTAATTTTAAAAAACTGCGCAGTTTTATCATGGAAAAAATAAATCATGATTTTGAAACAAAGCGCGATCTTTTTGCAGCTATTGGTGATGGATCAATTCAGGCTGTTGACGTCATCAAGTTTTTGAAACAGATGAAAAACATTCTGAAAGGTGAGACTAAAGTTGCTATAAAAATTATCGGGAAGGATAGACCTGGACTTATGAAAGATGTCATAGACGTTTTAATACGATACAATGCTGATTTTTCTTATTCACAGGGGTATGTCTCTTTACTTTCAAAGAAGGCAATTATGATTTTTTACATAAAATTTCGGTCTATAAATGACTTTAGTGAAGTGTGTCAGTATATCGAACAAATTGAAGGGGTTGAGCAAATTCATAGATTATTTAAGAGAATAACTTTCTCTTTTTATTCTATAGTTCTTTCTACGATTGCAGTCTGGGCTTTGCATCCATTGTTTATACGCGGTTTAATGAATCTTCATCTTCCTGAAAATTACAAAATATTTAGCGATATTCTTTTGTACCTTGGGCTCTTCATGCTTCTTTTTACAATTGTAAATTTAAAGAGGACTATCCGCAAAACTTTCCCGACTGTAAAAAATGTAAAATGGGTTTGGACCTCGACTTTTCTAGCATCTACTTTTGCCGTTTTTGTTTTACTGGTTGAACTTGTTACATTCAAACTCAGGTTTAATTGGATTATTATATTTGGAGGAATTCTGTTTATGTATACGTATCTCGCTATACAGTACTTTGATTACGTCAGGACTAAACCGCGAATCTAAAGTACATAACGTCCCCATCTTTTACTTCGTATTCCTTACCTTCCACTCTCATTAGGCCTTTTTCTTTTGCGCCTTGTTCGCCTCCGTGTTCCATATAATCTTCGTAGTTTATTACTTCTGCTTTTATAAATCCTTTTTCAAAATCGCTGTGAATTACTCCCGCTGCTTCTGGGCACAAGGCTCCTCTTCTTACAGTCCACGCGCGGACTTCGTCCGGACCTGCCGTGAGATATGTTATCAAATTTAAATTTTTGTAGGCCGCGCGAATTAATTCATTTAGGCCTGTTTCTCCTATGCCAAGCGCTTTTAAATATTCTTCTGCTTCTTCTTTTGAGAAACTTACTAAATCTTCTTCGACTTTTGCACAGATTGGAATAATTCTTGATTCGTCATTAATTCCGAGCGCCTCTGCGTATTTTTTCTTATCAAAAGATTTTATTTGGTTCTCTGCGATGTTAACTATATACAAATGTGGTTTGACTGTTAAAAGGTGAAGATCTTTAGTTAATAATTTTTCTTCATCGTCTAGGCTTATATCTCTGGCTAACTTTCCCTGACTTAAATTGTCGTAAATTTTTCGAATTAGTTCTGCGTATTTTATTTTGTCTTTGTCTCCCGCTTTTGTATCGGATTTTGCTTTCGCAAGCCTTTTTTCGACTGTCTGCAAGTCGGCCAAAACTAATTCGGCCTCGATGACTTCTCTGTCTCTTTTTGGATTAATATCACCGTAAACATGAATGATATTTGTGTCCTCAAAGTCTCTTACGACTTGGGCAATTGCATCACATTCTCTTATATGTGAGAGAAATTGATTTCCCAGCCCTTCACCCTTGCTCGCGCCTGCGACCAAACCTGCGATGTCTACAAATTCTATTGTTGTTGGGATTGTTTTTTTTGGTTTTACGAGTTCAGTTAGTTTGTCCAATCTTTCGTCAGGCACTTCAACGACTCCGACATTTGGATCTATTGTGCAAAATGGATAATTTGCGGCTTGCGCACTTTTTGCGCCGACAAGCGCGTTGAATATTGTAGATTTGCCGACATTCGGCAGTCCGACTATTCCAATTTTAAGACTCATGATTAAGTTTTTTAAATTCTAATATTGTTATTTGTCCTGGTGCTGTTTTATTTTTTCCGTCTTTGGAAAAGTACATTAAATAATTGCCAAACAAATGTCCACTTATTCTTGTTAAAAGCCCTTTTTCTCCCATACAGAGACAAATCGCTTCTTGTCCTTTTTGCGTGAGGCTTGATAGAAATTCGAGCATTTTGAATGAGTCTGTAATTGAATTTGCGTGCGCTGCGAATTTTACTATGTCCGCATTTTGACGTTTCATTTTTTTGTAAATATTTTTCAGCTCTTTTATTTCGGGTGTTTTTTTAAAATTATGATATGAGATTATTATTTTAATTTTTGGGTTTGTTTTTTTAATTTTTTCGATTGTTAATTTTGGAGTTTTTATATCTACATCTACATAAGCGCATTTTTTTATTGTTTCAAAATTTGGCGAAGTTCTTATCTTGTAAATAATCGGCTTCTTTATGTTCGTCGGGATTTTGTCGAACCAAATTTCCAAAAAATCCGCTTGCGAAGTATTTTTAAAATCCGGCTTTTTGAGTGAGATAACTTTGTACATCGAAGATTATAATATATTAACGAAAACAGATCTCCAAGATAAATGGAGACCTGCTTTCTTTGGTACTCTCTAAACAGCTTGCGCTATCGAAAGAATACCGGAGGGGTTTTCCAGTCCAGTGTGTCCGAAGACAAAATGGAGAGGAGAACCTTGTCACTCGACGACATCAATCCGAAGACTAATATCATCAATTGACACTATTATAGTACCATATTTTTACAAATAATGCAATGGCGAAAATTCTATCAGGTTTACTTTTCTGTTTGTAAGAGTATAATTTTTTTACATATTAAATATTTTTTAACCGTTTTGCTATGAAGAAGTTCTTCTTGGCTCTAGCTCTCTTGAGCGCTGTAGCTATGTTGGCTGGCTGTTTGCCTGCTAAAGAAGAAGCTGCTCCAGCAGAAGAAGGCGCTGCAGTAGAAGAATCTACTGTTGCTCCTGAAACAGCTCCAGCTGAAACTCCAGCTGAGGCTCCTGCTGAAACTCCAGCTCAATAGTTTTTGAAAGTATTTCAAAAAACCCCTCGATCTATCGGGGGGTTTTTTTGTGTTTTATTGTTCTTGCATCTCAAACTCTTCGACTGGGATTTTTTCGTGGACTTCGGGCTTCCTTATTGAAGCATGTCTTCTTGCATAGAGCTGCTCATTTTTTTTCTGGTCTTTTTGTTTCTTCAATTGAGATATCAATCTGTCTTTTGCTAAATCAACTGCTTTCATTATTGTATGACTTGCTTCATTCGCCTTTATCTTGTGAGCTGGTAATCTAAAAATAATCTCAACATCGTACGCGTCATGTTTGTCGAATTTTTCGAGCTTGACGTCGAGAATCACCGCATCATCCGGGTACTTTTTTACCAATGTTTCCAACTGACTGAGCTTTGAATCGAAATAATTTTCGAAAAGCTCCTGTTCCATGGGTGAGATGTTCTTGTATGAACGTGTGATTTGCATAGAGAGTTGGTTAAAAGGTTTGTAGAGTTTTTATTATAGCGCGGGTTTGTAAAGAATGCAAAAAAAGGCAGGACTCGAAGGCTGCGGGCTCGTAGCCCCGCCAAGGCGGGGTGGGGCTCAAGCTTCAAATCTTGCGGAGCAAGATTTGAAGTTGGTGCCGGGGGGCAGAATCGGACTGCCGACACCACGATTTTCAGTCGTGTGCTCTACCACTGAGCTACCCCGGCAAAAAGTTTACGTTCGAGATTTTAATGGTAATTTCTCTGCAAAGCAACTAAAAAAGCTCCCCCGATAAATCGGAGGAGCTTTAGTTTTTAGAACTATTTCTTCTTCAACATTGGAAGACCTGTCCTCTTGTTCTCTACTACTTTGTAGCCTTCTGGCATTGCATTTAATGCATCTGCTGGTTTCACTTTGCGGCCGAAGTAGAAAATTCTTTGTTTTCTGCCTCCGCGTAGGTTCACCATCTTGCTGTGGAGATAGTAGGTCTCTCCTTTGCTGTTTGACTGACTGTAAGCCATAGAAAAGTGGTTAAAAAATAAAAGCTAAGGTGAAGCCTACCTGACAACAGGTTTGTTGTAAAGACTTCTAAAGATAAACGGGAATTTTTGTCAAGCGAATTAAAAATGGCTATTTTTGGATCTATTGTAATATTGTGCCGTGAAAAAAGTTAACCAGATAGAATTCGCTTCGATTTTGTACGATACTCTTTTTGGGCTTATTTTGTATTTTGGGATTGATTCTTTTCTTGAGATAAAAGATCCTGTACATTTTATTTTTTATCTCTTCAGCAACATAATTATTATTCATTGGTGGCTGATCTTTAAATCTACTGATGATGCTTTTGGCAATGAATGTTCTGATTCGATTGTGGATCTTGTTCTTGGACTTATTTACCTTGTGTTACTTGAGTTTATTGTGTTGTATGCAAGAACTTTTGATTATGAAAAATCCTTTTATTTTTTGGCGGCATTATTGAGTGTTGATCTTTTTTGGGCATTAATATGGAAATTTGCTGGGAAGTGGCGGACAAAAAACAGAACGGAAATCAACTCAATGGAAAAAGAGTTGTCTGGTAATATTTATGCGAATGTAATAATTATGGTGCTTATGATACCCCTGTTTTTCCTCCTTCCTTATGTATCAGCTGGATATTTCGTGTTGATTTTTGTCTTAACGTATATCCTTTATATACTGCTTACTTTTGAATACGATATCGTTGATATCAAGTGGTTCTAAGAGCTGAAGCTTAGATATTTGTAGTAAAAATCTAAATAGTCTTTGTAGGGTTTGAAATATTTCTTATTCTCTGCTTCATCGCATGCCGCTCCTTTTTCTGCTGCGCACTCTTTGGCCATCTTTCTCTCAAAGAATTTGTACATATAATCTTCATTTTCTGGATTTTTGAGATCATTGTTGTAATCTCCAAAAAGTTTTTTTAACATTTTTGCGTTTGTAGACCCTCTGTATCTTGCCCTTATGTAAATTACTTCTCCGGCTTTTAAATCTTTTGTTAGATCTGTCTTCCCCTGTCTCGCGAGGTCTTTTAGAAAGACTGCTGTTGCTGCTATATCTGCAAGAATATTTTCTCCTCTATTGAAGTATTCTCCCGGGTAAACCGAATTCATAAATTTAAAATATTCTTTTTTTGAAGTAATTGTGTTCCAAGTTTCTTCTCTAAATTGGCCAATCCCTATTGATTTACCCGGCTTATTCGGGTCACCAACTACGCCGTGTTGGAATCTTGATTCCGCGAAAAGTGTTGCGTATAAAAGAGCGCTTGGGACTTGGAAATAATCGCTTACCGCTTCAATTAGATCAACCAGATCTGGGCTGTGAGTGTTCAATTCTTCGACAGTGTCTATTTCAACTGCATTCACACATTCTATTTGAGCTTTCTCTACCGATGTTTCTGGGATATCGACTGTTTGATCTGCTTCGACTAAACTCCTGGCTACTTCATCCTGGATTTCTTTTTTCTTTTTTGACTCTTTTAGACTTTCACCTACGTTTTCTGAGGCTTTTTTTCTTTTTTCTTTTTTTTCAAGCTTTTTAGATTTTTTATCTTTTTCAAATTTTTCTGGAGAATTTTCAGACATATTTATGGTTTATATATTACTGTGATGTCCCCTACGTTTGTTCCGGATGGGCCGGTTCTGAGGAGACAATTTAATTTTTTTAAGGCTTCAAATGAGTTGTTTTCTTTTAGATATTTCGAAATTTGAATTTTTTCTTTTTTTAATTTTTCCGATACAACTGCGCCTGCGACCGGAAATGGCGTCAATCCATCGACACCGTCTGTTGCGAGAGTTAATAATACTGTTTTGTCTTTTAAACGAGGGATACTTGCCAGTGCAAGCTCTTGATTTCTTCCGCCGAACCCTTTGCCTTTAATTTGCACAACTGTTTCGCCGCCTGCGATCAAAACTTTATTTTTTTCGACTTTGCTTAAAAGTTTCGGCGGCATTTTTTTTGCTTCGCCTTTGAGAAAATACGGGAGTGTTTTTACTTTATAACCTTTTTTTTCTGCGAATAATTTTAAATGTTCTAAAACTTGTTTATTGCTGCCGATTATGAAATTAAAAATCTTTTTGTTGTCGAGTTTTTTTGGAGTTTCTTTGAATTTTATTTTATCCGTTATTTTGTATTTTTTTAAAATTTTCATGGCGTCTTTGACTGTGCTTTTGTCTAACACTGTCGGGCCGGATGCGATGGTTGTTAATTTGTCATTTGGGACATCTGAAATATAAAGAGCAATCACGGTTGCCGGAGCGCAAGCCTTTGCCAAATTCCCGCCTTTTATTAAAGAAAGGTGTTTTCTTACAATATTTATTTCGTTGATGTTTGCTGTAGATTTCAAAAGTTTTTTTGTGAGGTCAATTTTTTTCTTTAAAGTTATTGATGGAATCGGCGCTGGCATCATTGCTGACCCGCCACCTGTTATTAAACAAATTACTAAATCTCTTTTTCCTGCTTTGCGTGCGATTTTCAAAATTTCTTTTGAGCCTTTTAGCCCGTTCTGATCTGGAAATGGGTGGCCGGCTTTGTTCACAATTATGTCCCCGATTTTTTTGGTTTTTGCGACCGGGACGTTAATGTATCCCGCTTTTATTTTGTGCCCCACGAGCTCGTTTAAAGCCTTTGCAAGCAAGTATGTCGCTTTGCCGCCGCCGACCACGTACACGTTGTTATATTTGCTGAAATCGAAGGTTTTATTTTTGATTGCTAATTTAAAAAGATTGTCGGGCTGTAAAAAACGCAAAGCTTCTTCCGCAAGATCGAGAGCCAATGAAGCCTCTGGGATTTTTTTTAAAAGTTCTTTGTGATTTTTTATCATTAATTAATTATAGAGACTGGTTTTTGTCCTTCAACCAAAATTCCTATAATGTTTTGAGCTGCTACCTCCGCCATTTTGCCGCGCGCTTCCATTGTTGCTGAGGCTGTATGAGGTGTCATTACTACGTTCATGCATTTCTCTAGACCGCTTAAGCGGCGCGGTTCGTTCTCAAAAACGTCCATTGCAGCTCCAAGAATTGTTTTTTCCTGAAGTGCTTTTAATAAAGCTGCTTCATCTACGATTGGACCTCTTGCTGTGTTTATAAGAAGAGCTGTCTTTTTCATTTTTTGCAATTGAGCCTCTCCTATTAATTTTCTTGTGTTGTCGTTTAGTGGAACGTGAATACTGATTATGTCTGAATTTGCCAGAAGTCCGTCTGGCGAAACTTTTTGCGCACCAATGCTGTTTTCTTTTTCTTCGCTACTGTTGTCTGTGTATATGACTTTGCAATCAAAAGCCGCATGCATCATTTCGGCAAACTTCTTTCCAATTCTTCCGTAACCGATTATCCCTAATGTTTTTCCATATAATTCTGTGCCAAGCATGTACATAGGTCCCCATCCCGGGAAGGCATCATCGCGCATAATTTTGTCCCCTTCAACAACTCTTTTTGCGAGAGACATTACAAGTGCCATCGCGTGTTCCGCTGTTGATTGGGTAAGGACATCCGGCGTGTTCCCCACCTTAATTCCACGTTTTGTAGCTTCGTCCACTTTTATATTGTCGTAGCCTACTGCGAAGTTTGAAATTATTTTTAGGTTTGGCGCCAAGTCCATTAGTTCACCATCTATTTTGTCGCTCAAAATTGTTAATACCCCATAACAATCTTTGATTTCATTCATCAGTTCTTCACGTGAAATAGCTTCATCGGAATTTCTGACTTTTACGTCAAAAAACTCTTCAAGCATTTTCGGACCATTTTCCGGGATTTTTCTTGTGACGAAGACCTTGAGCTTTTTTGTATCCATGTTTGAAGTAAATAATAATATGCGGGCATAAAGCCTATACCCGTTACAGATGAATTAAAGCACGTATTTTGAGAATTTACAAATAAATTCTCTCTTATTTTTTGTGGAGCAAATTGTGCAAAAGCACAAATACCCAACCTAAAATATAGCCTACTATAAATGTGAATACTATCAGCATCAGTGAGTTCAATCTATTGAGAGGCAATACTGTCATTGGGTTGCTTAGTGAGTGCATTTTGAAAACCCAATCAAGACAGAATTGAGCAACTCCTGTTGCGACTAGAACAAGCCACACGAGGTGTACGAGCGCGAGAAGTACGCCCATGGAGAGGCCTGCTTTGTTTTTTGACAGCTTCATAGAAAGAGGGTTAAAAGATACTTTTTGGATTGTAGCAATAAGCGTATTTTTTATCAACGCGGTTTGTTGCTATGTGGGTATAATTGTGTTATAATTACATTGTTAATTCTATAAATAAAAACAAAATGAAAACAAAAAAAGTTGCCGCGTTTGTTGTTGGGCTGTTTGTTTCTGTAGGCCTGTTTGGTGCTGGGGATTCTTTTATGCGCGTTTCTGTCACTGATTCAAGTGAGGCGTCTGAGGGTAGATTTACAGACGAGATTCCGGCTTGGGCGTCTGATTCTATTAATCGCTTGAGTGATGCTGGGGTTATTCAGGGTTATTCGGATGGGAGGTTTGGGTCGTCTGATAATTTAACTCGCGGGCAGGTTGTCACTTTGTTATACAGAACATTGAAATATAAAAATATTATCAATGAGCCGGATCCTGAGGCGTGTTCTTATTACAGCGATGTGAAAAGTACTGATTATTATTACGTTCCTGTTTGTCTAGTTACTTTGAATAGTGAATCGGCTGTTTTTGATGACGATCCTGAGGTGTTTGGGCCTGACGCTTTGGTGACACGCGCGGAGGTGGCGAGGTTAACTGACTTAATATTGGGGAATACTTTTCTTGAATCTTTAAATAAGGCTCGTGAAACGGAAGTTGTTTTTCAGGATGTTCCAAAAGATAATAAATATTTTGAGAATATAGCTCTTGTTTATACAACAGGTCTTATGAGTGGAACGTCCGAGGGACATTTTTCCCCTGACGGATTATTGAATCGTGCTGAAATGTCTGTGATAATGGATCGCACTTTGAATGAACTTGAGAGTTTGAATATTAAAGAATTGGCTATGAGCATGCGCAAGGAAGAATATATGACTAAGTGTGCTGATCTTATTACATCACAGACGAACAAGTGTGCCGGGTATGAAAATTGGGCTATAAGCATTCAGGTTTCAAAACAAGATATGAAGGCTAATAAAAGTGTGGTTGAAGTTAACGAATTCAGGCTTGGGCCTGGAAATAAATGCTCAAGCAAGGAAGCTGGAGGGAAATATCCTGCAGACATTCAGTCAGGATTTTTGGACAATATGGAATCGGGCGGGGGCGAGGATGTTCAAGTGTTATGCTCTGTCTCGTGTACTGGTTGGAGCGCTTGTTCTACGGATGAAGAAATGGCGAATAAGTGCACTGGTAACTCTATGAAAAATAGTGATTGTTTGGCGACTTGTGATGGGACATGTGAGGCTTCTCCGGATCAAGCGAACTGCAGTGTGTGCGTACCGACTGAAGAAGAGGGGGAGGATGGAGCTACAGATGATTCAACTGTTGATGAAGGTGAGGATGAATGTGAAGATGAAGACGATTCGTATTGGTACGACGATACTACTGATCAATCGAATATCGTGTGTACCGGTGAGGCAATAGAAACTAGTGATTGTTTGGCATATTGTGATGGGACGTGTGCGGCTTCTAGCCAAAGTGGATGCAGCGTGTGTGTAGCATACGGAACAGATGCCTCGGATTACGGAGACATTTCTAGTTGCGGCAGCGCTCCTTTTTATGACTGCAGTCAATGCAATGGCTTGCCGAGCTATCCGACTTTTGCGTATGAGAATTGTCTCACTGCATGCCAGAACGCTTATTACGATGCTTCGGCAGCATATAATGCGTGCTTGGAGCAGTAAGGCCTCTGACTTAGAATACATTTTGTTGTTTGTGAAGTTAATGTATACTCGAGGTGTATTTGTATTAGTTAAAATTAAAATATGAAAAAAACAATCATACTTGCTGTTCTTTTCATTTTCTTTGTGCAGCCTGCTTTTGTTGGAGCTGCTGATGATGAATCATCCGAAAATTCAAATGTGATCAAATGTGATCAGGTCGCTGAAATAATCAATTCCGGAAATTGTAAAAACTGGATAGTAGAGCCGCCTATTGGCGTTTGGTGCAACCTGCCGGGGTCTACCGCAATCATTTCCCATTATAGAAGCTATGCTGCAACTTACGTTTTTGCGCCTGGCGAAGTTTGTGATGAGGGACTTTGGGAAAAAGTGAAACCATTTGAAACGGAAGTCTCGGAGACAGAGACCACAGAATCGGAAGTCCCTGAATCTGCCCAGCCACAAACAGACCAACCAGAGGAAAATATGTTTAAAAAAGTTCTTGGAGGATTTCCTACTCTTATTGGAGAGTGGTTCCAAGCGATCTCTTCTGGCATTAAATTAAATGCCTTTTTGAATAGCATAGAATCTTTAGTGAAGAATAATGTTACTCTTGAACTGACAAACCCCGAAGACTTAGAAGAATTTTTGGCTGGCGGAGGACCCTTTGCTGGGGCGAGAATTGGATGGGTGAAAGAACTTGGGATAGACGTCGAGGCTACTTTGGGTCGCAAGCTGTCCATTACCCAAAAAGATGAAGATGACGCATGGGCGTTTACGCCGGAATATAGAGATAGTCCTGACGAAGAGAATATTACTGTCGTTAAAGGATCCGATGAATTTGTTGCCGTAGATACAGTTTTTACTGGATCAACCTCTGAAATGGTGAAACTCAAGTATATGTGGGAAGTCGATTCTGGTGCTGTAATTAATGTTTTTCCTAAAGCCGAAATAAAATTTGAAAAACCGGTACAGGATAAAAAAACTCAGGATTTAAAAAGGATGGCAAAGCTTAACAAGGGGGAAGTTGAGGTAAAAGTAAAAAACGCCAATTCCAAAAACAAGTTTGGATTACAAACAGATTTTTTGGATTTGTATGTGATTGGGACCCATTTCTGGGTTTCTCATGATCAAGATAAAAATTACACATTGGTCGGAGTTTACGATGGTGAGGTTGAAATCCAAACCAAAGACGGAAAGACTACAACAATTACTCGAAACGGAGATAAGCCCGGAATATTTATAATTACTCAGAATCTTTCGGTTATAAAGCTCGCGCTAAGCGGTTTGGTCGTGATGGTTGTGATTTGTGGAGTTGTGTTGTTGTTTAAAAGGAGGAAATTCGGAATTGGAGCTGCATAGTAAACGAAGTACGGACTTTTATACCTTCACCAATGTTAGAGTGAAGGCGTCTTCATAGAACGGAATTAGCCCATTTTCATCACCAATTTCTGTCCAACGTCTTCTGTAGATTTCTATGTCTTTTGTTCTTGTGGACAATTTTTCTACCGTAAAACCAAATTGCCCAAAATATTCCGGATTCGCAATTACTACTGCGTGACTTTTTTTATTTGGTCTTCCCCCTATGAACCATTCTTCTGGTACAGAACTTGGAGTGTTCATTTCCGTGATGTGTACTCTGCCGCCAGGTTTTAAAACTCTTGATGCTTCCGCCAAGAATGCTTTGGCTATTTCAGGATGCTGTGAGTAGGAGCCAAAAACGTTATTAAAAATCATTTCATCTACACTTTTATCTGGGAAAGGTAGTTTTCTTGCATCAGCTCTTAATACTTCAAAGCCTTTTGTGTCTTTGAATTTTTCTTTTTCCCATCTTACTGTTTGTTCTTCGTCATCTATTGATATATATCTTTCACCTTGCTGAATTCCTCTTTCAGCGCAAAAAGCTGAGGGGATACCGGCACTTCCGATTTCTATTACTATTTTTTCTGGTACTGGTATTTCTGTAGTTTCTGTTGAGGTTTTGTTTAAATTCATATTTTTGGTAAAGGAAGTGCTGATCTAGGTTATTTTTCCCCTTTGTTCAAATACATTCCAACCACTTCCAGTTTTCTGAGTCGGCCTAGAATGTGGGCTCTTATTTCTTGAGGATCAATTAATAATTTTGATGTAAGTTTTCTGATTTTGCTCCCTTCAATTCTTGCGTCTATTTCGGCTATTGCTGCCAAGTTTCCATTTGTCACTATCAGTGGGAAGTATTGCGCTAAAACTCTGTGCTGTGGTGCGGCACCTGCCATCATCGGCAAATATTCTGCCTTCCCAAAGTGTTTTTTAAAAAGTGGATGTAAAATTTCGTTTGTAAAATATATTCCGGTATCTTCATATTCTTGCGGAGTTCCCATCATTTCTGCAAACGCGGTCCATATTGAAGACCCTTCTTTCTCTTCTCTAGAGTCAGAAACTCTTATTGCCAGGCATCCGTATCTAAATAATTCTGATATACTTACAAACTCGGGCGGTATCCCTTTTTTTTGCGCCATGTGCGGCCAGACTGTATCTTTGTTTGGCTGAAGATCTGTGAGACTGTAGCACTTACCTCCCTGCCTTAAAACTCTTCTTACTTCAAGAATAGTTCTCTCCACGTCAGTAAGAGGCATGTAATTTAGGACGTTCATTGCGAAAACTCTATCTATACTTCCGTCTGGGATTTCGCTCATATTTCTACTATCTAACTGCTTATATTGCCCATCTGGATTTCTTTTTTGGGCTTCTTCTAAAGCTTCTGCCGAAGGATCTGTTTGAAGAATTTTATTTCTAAATTTTCGCGGCATTAGCGAATTCAAATATCCTGTTCCACATCCGATTTCCAGTAAATCTTCATCTGGAGCTACTTTTTCTTTTTTTAAGAATTCTCTAACAAAACTCCTGCTTGCTACCGGGACATTGGCTCTGGAACCTTGTTCCATCTTATTTAAATGTTCAACTAATCCTAATTCTGGGGCTGGGTTTAGGTCTAGTTCCTGGTCTAGTTCCTGGTCTAGGTCTTGGCCTTGAGTTTCTTCAGTGCAGTCCATCAAATTGTTATTAATTTTTAAGGAGAATTAATAACATGGATTTAGGA
>Ga0233425_10004848_pt1 | contig 21992 bp, 20 predicted proteins | sample Watercolumn_Towu_2_FD_181712 | JGI IMG/M metagenome (GOLD analysis project Ga0233425, IMG submission 181712) | Freshwater microbial communities from Lake Towuti, South Sulawesi, Indonesia - Watercolumn_Towuti2014_140_MG | ecosystem: Environmental > Aquatic > Freshwater > Lake | place...
CGCTGCGAGGATGAAGTCGCACATCATCGCGATTTCGCACCCGCCTCCGAGCGCGAAGCCGGCGACGGCGGCGATGATCGGCTTGCGCGCGCGGGCCACCACGTCCCAGCGACCAATGAAGTCGTCCAGAAAAGCGTCGACAAATCCCTTGTCGCGCATCTCCTTGATGTCCGCCCCGGCGGCGAAGGCCTTCTCGGAGCCCGTGAGCACGACACAGCCGACGCTGTCGTTCGATTCAAACGCCGAGAGGGCGTCATCGAGCTCGGCGATCAGCCGCGCATTGAGCGCGTTGAGCGCTTCCGGCCGGTTGAGCTGGATCAATCCGACTCGGCCCTGCGTCTCGACTTTAATCGCTTCATAAGTCATGCGCGCCTCCGCGCCGGGCGGTCAATTCGCCCGGCTCACGCGCTTCATATCTCAAAATCGCCGCTCGCGTCCGGCCTTTCTCCAAAACCATGCGCGACCGCGCGAGCGTGCAGATCGTCGAGCGTCACGTCGTCCAATCGCCGTAACGCGCTCTCCTCAGCCTCGGCGATAATCGGCTCCAGCACCGCCGAGAGCAGCGGCGGCGCAACATCCGGCGCCTCATCCTCTGCGCGCAGTGCGACGCGAACGATCTCGCCGACCGAAAGACGGCGTCTCTCTCGCGCCAGCGCATAGCCGCCCGCGGGGCCTCTTACGCTTTTGAGAATCCCCGCCCGGACCAAGGCTTGCAAGATCGTCTCCAGTCGTCGCGGCGGCAGATCATGGCGCGCCGCGAGTTGCTTTGACGACACCGGCCGACCGCGCGCATGAAGCGCGACGTCGAGCGTCGCCATGAGGGCGAAGCGAGCGGCGCGCGGCAGGAGCTTCATGGTCCCTCTCCGCCCAGTCCCGTCGATCCGAAGCCGCCCGCCCCGCGCGCCGTCGCGTCAAGATCGTCGACCTCCATCAGCGTCACATGCGTCACTGCGGCGATGACGAGCTGCGCGATGCGCATGCCGCGCACGATTTCAAAGGGTTGCGCCCCGAGATTGACGAGAAGCGTCTTGATCTCGCCGCGATAGTCGCTGTCGACGGTGCCGGGGGCGTTGAGCACGGTGACGCCGCGCTCCACTGCAAGGCCCGAGCGCGGGCGAACCTGTCCCTCGTAGCCTCGGGGCAGCGCAATCGAGAGTCCCGTGGGTATGAGGTCCCGCGCGCCGGGCTCCAGCACCAGTTTTTGACCAGGCGCCAGCGCGGCGTAGAGATCAATGCCAGCTGCGCCTTCGCTGGCGTAATCCGGAAATGGCAGCCCGTCAGCGTTCGGCAGTCGGCAAATCGCAACCCTCATGGCGCCGCCTCGCCGCCGATCATCTTCGCAAGGCGCGCGACGAGCCGCTCCGCGAGATCTTCCTTGCGCAGCCGCGGCCAGTCTTCGACGCCCGAGCGAGAGACGAGATGCGCTTCGTTGGTCGCCCCGCCGAAAACGCCCGTTCCCTCGCTCACGTCATTGGCGACGATGAGATCGCATCCCTTCCGCGCGAGTTTCTCCTGCGCATGGCGAATAAGGTCGCGCGTTTCGGCGGCAAAGCCGACGACGAGGCGAGGACGTCTAGGTCCGCGCGAGACGCTCGCAAGAACATCGGGATTTTCGATCAGCGCGAGAGAAGGCGCGCCGCGCTCGTCTTTCTTGATCTTGTCGGTCGCGAACTCGGCGCGCCAGTCGGCGACCGCCGCGGCGGCGACGAATATGTCCGCCGGAAGCGCAGCCTCCACGGCCGCCAGCATGTCGCGCGCACTCTTTATATGTACGACCTCGCAGCCGGGCGGATCGGAAAGAGCGACGGGACCCGAAATCAATGTCACGCGGGCGCCGGCGCGCGCAGCCGCCGCCGCAATGGCGTGCCCCTGCCTGCCGGACGACCGGTTGGCGATATAGCGAACCGGATCGATCGATTCATGAGTGGGACCGGACGTGACGATGACGTCCAGCCCTTCGAGCGCGCCGCCGCGCGTCATAAGCCCTTCGGGCAGGGGCAGCCGCGTGTCCTCCTTCAGCGCGGCCTCGATTGCTTCGACAATCTCCAGCGGCTCGCTCATGCGGCCAGGGCCGTATTCGCCGCAGGCCATGTCGCCGACGCTCGGACCGATAAACCAGGCGCCGTCGCCATGGAGCGTGGACACATTGCGCTGCGTCGCGGGATGAAGCCACATGCGGACGTTCATCGCCGGCGCGTAAAGAACGCGCTTGTCGGTCGCAAGCAGCAGAGTGGTCGCGAGATCGTCGCAAAGGCCGCGCGCCGCACGCGCCAAAATATGCGCCGTCGCCGGGGCGACGACGATAAGGTCCGCGTCCCGCGACAGCTGGATATGGCCCATCTCCTGCTCGTCGGTCGCGGAGAAGAGATCGTCGTAGACTTTCTCATTGGCGACGCTGACGAAGGCGAGCGGCGTCACAAACTCCTTGGCCGCTGCGGTCATGACGACGCGCACCAGCGCGCCGCGCTCGCGCAAACGCCGAACGAGATCGAGCGATTTGTACGCGGCGATCCCCCCGCCGACAATCAGCAAGACGCGCTTAGCCGCAAGGCTTTGCGCATGACCCACGCCCGCCACTGAAAAACTCCGATCGCCGCCAGGCGGAGAATACAGTTTTTGCCCGCAAGGCCAAACGGCTTCGCTCATCCAAAAAACGAGAATTTCGTCGCGCCGGAGACGCTTTGCGAACTTGCGCCAACCTCCAGCCATGCGACGCGTCGTCGCGCACGTCCCGCAGCCTGCCTTGGCCGCTTGAGACATTCCATTAGACCTTTCGCTTGGCGATGGTAGTGTGCGCCGGCGCCGGCGCGGCGCCGGCCTATTGTCACATGGAAAGAAATGATGCGCCTTTGCCCGCGCGTTGTCGCGCTCGCTATCGTCTTGAGCGCCTTGGTAACCGAATGCGCGGGCCGGACCTTGTCTTCGGCTCAGCCGGTCATCGTCAGCCCCGACGCGACGACATCCGCTCCGGCGGAGAAACTCGGCGTGCGCGGCCGAACGCTTATTCCGCTGCATTCGACGCTCATCGGGCAAGGCGGCGTAACGCGGCTGAACTTCTCCGGCGCGCTCTCGATTCACAACGCCTCGGCGACGAATGTTATCGCAATCGACAAGATCGAGTATCGCAGCGGCTCGGGGCAATTGATTGAAAGCTACCTGGCCGAGCCCATTTATCTGAAGCCTTACGCCTCATTACAGGTCATCATTGCGCAAGATGACGTTCGCGGCGGAACCGGCGCCAGTTTCACGGTCGATTGGTCGACCGTTGAAGGGTCGGACGAACCCTTGATCGAAGCCGTCATGACCTCCTACACCGGACCCCACAGCTATACCATCCTCTCGCCGGGCCGCCGCGTCTCCCGGCCGCAATGATCGTCCGCGCGCCCGCGCCGCGTGGCTTCGGCTCGACGGCGTTGTGATGACTGTCGCGACCAAGCGCGCGCCGCGCGTGCGCCGTCTGACGCTCCGCGACTTCCGCTCCTATGCGGCGCTCGACTGCCGGTTTGAAGCGGCGATGATTGCGCTCTTCGGTGAGAACGGCGCAGGCAAGACCAATTTGCTCGAAGCCCTGTCGCTGTACTCGCCCGGTCGCGGCCTGCGCCGCGCGGAACTCGCCGAATGCGCGAGACGCGGCGGCGCCGGCGGTTTCGCCGTATCGATCGAAGTCGAAACAGACGGCGCGATCAAGCAGCTCGGCCATGGTCTGACAACGTCGGGCGAGCGGCCTTTTCGCGTCGACCGCGCGCCGGCGAGTTCCGCGCGCGCCTTTGCGGATTATGTGCGGGTGCTCTGGCTCACCCCGGCGATGGACGGGCTGTTTTCGGGGCCGGCGGGCGAACGGCGGCGCTTTCTGGATCGGCTGGCGCTCGGCGTCGACGCCGAGCACGGCGCGCGCGCCAACAGGCTAGAGCGCGCCCTGCGCAACCGAAACCGGCTCCTCGAAGAGGGCGTCGCGGACCGGCGTTGGCTCGACGCCGCCGAGCAGGAGATCGCCGCGCTCGGCGTCGCCGTGGCCGCTGCGCGACGCGAGACGGTTTCCCGGCTTGCTGCGCTGATCGCCGCCGGACGGGACGACGCCTCGCCCTTCCCTTGGGCGGATGTGACGATCGAGGGCGAGTTGGAGCAGCGGCTCGCGCTTGAGCCGGCGCTCGCCGTCGAGGAATGGTATCGCGGCGAGCTCGCAGCGTCACGCCGACGCGACGCAGCCGCCGGACGCACGCTGATCGGTCCGCAGGCCAGCGACCTCGCGGTGCGACATGGCCCCAAGAACGAAGCGGCGCGCGCCTGTTCGACCGGCGAGCAGAAGGCGCTGCTGATGGGGCTGACGCTGGCGCACGCCAAGCTCGTAAATGCAATGACTGGCCACGCGCCGCTCCTTCTGCTTGATGAGGTTGCGGCGCATTTCGACGTCAAACGGCGCGAAGCGCTCTACGACGAGTTGGAGACGCTCGACGGGCAGATGTGGATGACCGGCGCCGACCCTTCGCTGTTCGACGCGCTTCACGGCCGCGCCGACATGTTGCGCGTGACGCCGGGGAAAGTGGAACGCGCGTAGCGGCGCGCCTGGAAGGGTGAGACGACAATGCGATTTCTTGCTAACTGTCGCCAATGGCGCCGGGGTTGCAAGGGGCCGCGCAACCCTTCAGAGGCGCCTATGAAATTCTACATGACGCCGGGCTCCTGTTCGACCGGCATTCACATCCTTCTTGAAGAAATCGGCCTTGTTTTCGAAGCCTATGTGCTCAATCTGCCGCGCGGCGACCATCTCAAGCCGGAATATCTCGCAATCAATCCGCATGGCATGATCCCGACGCTCGTGCGCGACGACGGGACGGCGCTGACGGATTTCGTCAGCATTGCGACATGGCTGGCGCAGAACTACCCGCGCCGCAAGCTTCTGCCCTCCGATCCCGCGCAGGCGCAGGACGCGCTCGCCACGCTCGATTTCTGCACCCGGCGTATCCACGGCGACGGCTTTCGCCGCGTCTTCACGCCAGAGCGCTACGGCGACGCGAGAGAGCAAATCATCGCCGAAGGACGCGCCATCGCCGAGGCGGCCTTTGAAGCGGTGAGCTCCGAACTCGCCGGCCGCGACTATGTGGCGGGCGACTTCTCCATCGCGGACGCGGCGCTGTTCTACGTCGAATTCTGGGCCGACAAGACAGGCATGACGTTGCCGCCGAACTGCGCCGCACATTACCAGCGCATGAAGGCCCGGCCAGCCGTGCGGCAGGTGCTCGCCGAGGAAGGGTACCGCTGACGCCGCAGAACGTCCGAAACGGGATCTATCCGATTGATTCGAAAGGGAGGAAAAAGGCGCGTCGCGCCCCCTTTTTTCGTGCATCGAGGCGCCGTTCGCAGTATATTGTTCTAGCTCCGAATCATGCGATTTTTCGCCTCCTCGAAACCACGGAAATTATGAGCGACAACGACAACGCCGACGCCCCGGTCGGCGATCCCAATGACTATGGCGCCGGGTCCATTCGCGTGCTGCGCGGCCTTGACGCCGTGCGCAAGCGCCCCGGCATGTATATCGGCGACACCGACGACGGCACCGGCCTCCATCACATGGTCTATGAGGTCGTTGACAACGCTATCGACGAAGCGCTCGCCGGCCATGCGACCGATGTCGCCGTGACGCTCAACGCCGACGGCTCCTGCACGGTCTCCGATAATGGACGCGGCATTCCGACTGACATCCATCACGAGGAAGGCGTCTCGGCGGCCGAAGTCATCATGACTCAGCTGCACGCCGGCGGTAAGTTCGATCAGAATTCCTACAAGGTTTCGGGCGGCCTTCACGGCGTCGGCGTTTCCGTGGTCAACGCGCTCTCCGTGTGGCTGAAGCTGCGCATCTGGCGCGCCGGCAAAGAACATTTCATGGAGTTCGGCAATGGCGACGCGGTCGCGCCGCTCGCCGTCGTCGGCGATGCGCCCTTAGTGGACGGCTCGCCCAAGCGCGGCACTGAGGTGACCTTCCTGCCCTCTCCCGCCACGTTTTCAATGACCGAGTTCGACTATGCGACGATCGAGCATCGTCTGCGCGAACTCGCCTTCCTCAATTCCGGCGTGCGGATCGTTCTGACCGACGCGCGTCACGCCGAGGTCAAACGCGAAGAGCTTTATTACGAAGGCGGACTCGAAGCTTTCGTGCGCTGGCTCGACCGCGCCAAAACGCCGCTCGTCTCGGCGCCGATCCTCATCCATGGCCAGCGCGAGCACATCAGCGTCGAAGTCGCGCTGTGGTGGAACGACAGCTATCACGAAAATGTGCTGGCCTTCACCAACAACATTCCGCAGCGCGACGGCGGCACACATCTCGCCGGGTTCCGCGCCGCGCTGACGCGCCAGATCACCGGCTACGCCGAATCCTCCGGCCTCGCCAAGCGCGAGAAGGTCGATCTCGCCGGCGACGACTGTCGCGAGGGATTGACCTGCGTTCTGTCGGTGAAAGCGCCCGACCCGAAATTCTCATCGCAGACGAAGGACAAGCTCGTCTCCTCGGAAGTGCGGCCGGCCGTCGAGAACGTCGTCAATGAAATGCTCGGCCAATGGCTCGAGGAGCATCCGGGGGAAGCCAAGAACGTCGTCTCCAAGGTCGTCGAGGCGGCGGCCGCGCGCGAAGCGGCGCGCAAAGCGCGCGAGCTGACGCGTCGCAAGGGCGCGCTCGACGTCGCCAATCTTCCCGGCAAGCTCGCCGACTGCCAGGAGCGCGATCCGGCAAAGTCCGAACTCTTCATCGTCGAGGGCGACTCGGCCGGCGGCACGGCCAAACAGGGTCGCAATCGCGAGTTCCAGGCGGTGCTGCCGTTGCGTGGCAAAATCCTCAATGTCGAGCGCGCGCGTTTCGACAAGATGCTCTCGTCCGAGCAAATCGGCACGCTGATCACCGCGCTTGGCACAGGTGTCGGCCGCGACGAATTCAACGCCGACAAGCTGCGCTATCACAAGATCATCATCATGACCGACGCCGACGTCGACGGCGCTCATATCCGCACGCTGATCCTGACCTTCTTCTACCGGCAGATGCCGGAATTGATCGAGCGCGGACATGTCTTCATCGCCCAGGCGCCGCTCTACAAGGTGACGCGCGGCAAGTCGACGCAATATCTCAAAGACGAACGCGCGCTTGAGGATTATCTGATCGAAAGCCTGCTCGACGGCGCCGTGCTGCGCACGGGCTCCGAAGATCGCGCCGGCGCTGACTTGCGCAAGGTTCTCGAAGACGCGCGCGGCTTCCGCAACGTGATGCTGAGCCTGCATTCGCGCTACGACCGTACCGTCGTGGAACAGGCGGCGATGGCGGGCGATCTGACGCCGCAGACGGACGAAGGAGCGGCGAAGCGCTACGCCAATGAAATCGCGCGGCGTCTCGACGCGATTTCGGAAGAGACCGAGCGCGGCTGGTCGGGCGAGGTTCGCGATGGCGGCCAAAGTCTCGAATATGTCCTCAAGCGCACGCTGCGCGGCGTGACGCACGCCGTGACGCTCGACGCATCGCTTTTGAATTCAAGCGAGGCGCGCAAGCTTCATGATCGCGCCGAAAGCCTGCGCGATGTTTTCGCCGGGCCAGCGACTCTGATCCGGCGCGGCGACGAAGCCTCGCTCTCCGGCCCGCTTGCGCTTTACGACGCGATGAACGCCATCGGCCGCAAGGGGCTAACGATCCAGCGTTACAAGGGCCTCGGCGAAATGAACGCCGAACAGCTTTGGGAGACGACGCTCGATCGCGAGGCGCGTTCGCTCTTGCAGGTGAAGGTGAAGGAAGCGGCCGAAGCCGACGACATTTTCGTCAAGCTGATGGGCGACGTGGTGGAGCCAAGGCGCGAATTCATTCAGGAGAACGCGCTGAGCGTCGCCAATCTGGATGTGTGATAAAACATTTTAATGAGACGCAGCACAGAGTGCTTCATACAAAGGCCCTCATCCTGAGGAGCGACCGAAGGGCGCGTCTCGAAGGACGAGGGCCGCCTCCAGCAGGCGCATGTCAGCATCGCAGTCCTCGTGCTTCGAGACGGCGCCTTTCAGGCGCCTCTTCAGCATGAGGACCGCTTGCGCGCATGCGTTGCGCAAGAATTCTCCGCCCGACGCTCCTCGTCTGCCGGCGATCTTGCCTTGTTCCCATGAGCTGGAGACATAAGTCAGAAGTCTCAGTCGGATTAAGGCAAAGCCTACTGTCCGGAGCGGATCATGGCCACCGAAGCGATGCGGCTGAAGACTGGCGACGCGCTCATCGTCTTGGACGTGCAGCGCGACTTCTGCGCCGGCGGCGCCCTGGAGGTCGCCGACGCCGATAAGATTGTGCCGGTGGTCAACGGACTGATCAAGGAGGCGGTCGCCGCCGGCGTTCCCGTCATCGCGTCGCGCGACTGGCATCCGCCGGGCCATGCGAGCTTTCACGAAGCGGGCGGACCATGGCCGGCGCATTGCGTCCAGGGCGGCGCGGGCGCTGAGTTCCATCCCGACCTGCGCCTGCCTGAGCACACAATCACCATCAGCAAGGGAGCAGCGCCCGAGCGCGACCAGCTTTCCGCCTTCAACACGACGGGCTTTGCGGATCGTCTACGCGATCTCGGCGTGCGCCGCGTCTTGATGGTCGGACTGGCGCTCGACGTTTGCGTGCTCAAAACGGCGTTGGACGCGGTCGCGGAAGGATTCGAAACGCATGTGCGCCTTTCCGGCTCCCGCCCCCTCACAGCAGAAGGCGGAAGAGACGCCGTCGAAAAAATGCGGAAAGCCGGCGTCGTCATCGAAGAGGGCTGAGTTTCGACAGCAGATTACGACGCAGGCAGGCGAAGATTGCCCCGGCTTAGCGCCATGGCTATGGTCCGACCCGGCGTGCAAGCGCTTTCAACCGCCGATGCAGCGTGAGAAGGAGTGATCCCTGTCCAGCAGCGCGCTCTTCGCGGACCTTTACGAATTCACGATGCTGCGCGCTTATTTCGAATTGGGGATGAACGCGCAGGCGACGTTCAGTCTCTTCGTTCGCAACCTGCCGCCGCAACGCAATTTTCTGATCGCCGCCGGCTTGAACGATCTTCTCGACGAGATCGAGCGTTTGCGGTTTGATCCACAGCAGATCGACTATCTCGCTTCGCTCGAGTTTTCTTCACAGCCTTTCCTCGATTGGCTCACAGACTTTCGCTTCTCCGGCGACGTTTATGCGATGCGCGAAGGCACGCCGTTCTTCGAAAACGAGCCGATTATCGAAGTGGTGGCGCCGATCGCCGAAGCGCAGCTTCTCGAAACGCTCGTTCTCAATCAGATCGGATTGCAAACGATACTGGCGTCGAAAGCTGCGCGCGTTGTCGCCGCCGCGCGCGGCCGCAGCGTCGTCGATTTCGGCGCAAGGCGGGCGCAAGGCATGGATGCGGCCACCAAGGGCGCACGCGCATTCTATGTCGGCGGGGTCGAGTCGACCTCGAATGTCGCGGCCGGAGAGCTCTATGGACTGCCTGTCGCTGGGACGATGGCGCATAGTTTTGTTGAAGCTTGCACGTCGGAAATGGAAGCCTTTCGGTCCTTCAGCGATGTCTTTCCCGACACGACGCTCCTCGTCGACACCTATGACACGATCGAAGGCGTCAAGAAGGTCGTCGCGCTCGCGAAGTCGCGCGGGGAGAAATCCAAGATCAGCGCGGTGCGTCTCGACTCTGGCGATCTCGATGCGCTCTCGCGCGAAGCGCGCCGAATATTGGATGAAGCCGGCTTGAGCGACGTGCAGATCGTCGCGAGCGGCGGCCTCGATGAGATGAAGATCGATCATCTCACGTCGCGCGACGCGCCGATCGATATGTTTGGCGTGGGCACGGATATGGCGGTCTCAAGCGACGCGCCTGCGCTCGACATCGCTTATAAGCTGACCGAATACGCCGGCGAGGGACGAATGAAACTCTCAGCGGGCAAGCGCTCGCTTCCGGGCCGCAAACAGGTTTTTCGAGAGTTTCGAGACAGCGTCGCGGCGAGGGACGTCATCTCCCGCCATGGCGAAACTCTGCCGAGCGTCCCATTGCTGCAGCCCTTTATGCTTTCCGGGCGCCGCCTCGCGACGCACACATGCGACCTTCAGCAAATCCGCGCCTATGCGAAAGAGCAGCTCGCCGCGCTTCCGCCGAACCTGCTCTCTCTCACCTCGCACGAGCGCTACGACGTCGCGATCAGCGACGAACTCTCCAAGTTTGAACGGGAGACTCGCGAGCGGTTGATCGACTGACGGCTCAGGCGGATCGAGGCGCGCTTATTTCCCCGCTCCGCGCACATAGACGCCGGAAAAGCTCACATTCATGCCGCCGCAACCCAGATTGTCTTCGACGACGAGATAGCGGCCGTAAAGGACGAGCCGCGCGGCGCAACTATCCTTGGCCGCCTCGGGGTTCGGCAGATCGGCGGATCGATCCGGATCATAGCCGAGCGCAAGAGTATTTCCGCGCGGCTTGGCCTCGCCGTCGAGCTCTCCGAGGTTCACTGCGCCGCGCTTGACGCGCTCGGCATCTTCGGCGCCGTACGTCGCGCTGCCTGAAATCTTCACGACGTCGCCGCGCGATTTGAGGACGATCTTCGCCTCAGCGCGCCGCCATACGCCGTCCCATTTCGCGCCCGCGCTCGAGTCGGGGGTCACGGTTTGAATGGCCTGCCGGGGCAGGAGCCCAGTGGTTCCCGTTCCTCGCGCTGAGACGTAAGTGGCGCAGACGAAAGTCGCATCGGAGGCTTCAATCAGCGCCTCGTCGCCTGGCGTGACGAAGGCTTTCAGTCGGCAGGCGGCGTCGCTCGACGGACAGTTCGGCGCCTTTTTGCTTGGACCGGCGACGAAGTTGACCTTCGGCGACTTCGACTCGATCCGCACAAGCGTAAGCTTCTTGCTTGCATCGAAGAAGCCGCATTCGAAAGCCGAATGCGCCGACGGCAGCGTCGCGGCGCCAAGTAGGAGCGTGTTGGCAAGAACTCGGCGCAGAAAGGTCATCCGGCTCTCTATACGGCGCGAGACGAAGCGAAGAAGCTTCGACGCGCAAAAGTCTAGCGCCGATCCTTTCTGTCGATGAATTCCGACGTGAACCGTTTGAGCGCGATCCGTAGATCGTCGGCGTATCCCGTCGCGCCGAGCGACTGAAATCTTTCAATGTCGGCGATCATGAGCTCTCTCACCGGCGCCGCGCCACGATGCAGATTGACCAAATAGCCGGACAGGAGTCGGCCGTGACGCGCCCCGGCCTCCATCTTCCTATCGCCTTTGGACGAGCCGATTTTCATTGCAATTCCTGACATTAGCAGCTCCGAGGGGCGCGACGCGGCCAAATCCGGCAAATCGAACCAAGCAAGAATTGCGCTCACCGAAGTTCGGCGAACGCCGTCACGTGGCCAAATCCGAAAAAGGCGTCGATCATCGCGGAGATGTCCCTATCGCCTGGCTCAACTTCGGTGAGTGCGCCAACACACTTCGGCGCGCCGCAAAAGAGTCTCATGCCCCAGTCGGGGTAGCTGCGCGTCGAAATGCGCTCGTGGACGAGCTTCACGACGCCGGAATGGCGATGGTCTTTGCGGATCTGCAAATAAAGCGGCGTCAGCGCCTGATGCGGGCCTTCGAGAATTTGCAGAAAGTTGAGGCCGTTGTAGTGAAGCGCGCCGCTGATCTGCAGAGGGCGATTTCGCTCTGCGGCCTTCTCGACCATCGCTTCGATCGCAGGGAAGGTCAGATCAAGATTCGCGTTACTGAAATACACAAGTCGATGCATCACGGCCTCCCAAAAACCCGCCGACGACGGGAGTCCACAATTTTCGTTCGATGGCGCCCGGGTCAAACGCCGCGGGGCGAGAAATTGATAGTGCAAAAACGCAAATTATGCAATCATTTCATTTGCTTGACCAAACTCAAGGCGCAGCGCCGAGCCCGCGCTCCTGTCACATGCTCGTATCAGAGCGAAGGCAATTTTGGCCGCATATTGCAGCCCTTTTCAGTCGTGGGGGAGGCGCTGGCGTGGCCGCGTCTCCCTCTATATTTTCGCTGTTGCAAGGACCGTATCCGGCAACTTCAGGGGGTTACGATGATCGCGCCAGACGCCTCGCTCGTTTCGAATTCGCTGAAGACATATCAGGATTATGCGGCGAGGCTGATGGATTTCGCGCTGATCAACACGCGGTCGGCGCTGCAATTCGCGCAAGACGTCTGGTCGGCGAGGTCGCCGAGCGATCTCGCCGAAGCCGTGGTCGACTACGGCCGCCGGCAATTTGAGTGCTGGAGCGAGGAGCTGGAGGAGCTCTCGATCGCAGCCGGCATAGACAAGGACAAGGACGCGGAGGTCGCTGGGCTGGGCGACTAGCGCGTCTAAAGCATGCCGGCTACCAATGCGACCATGGCGGCTCTAAGCGCATCAATTTGCAGTTCAAGGCGCTAGGGGCTAACTCTCGCCCTCGACGCCGCCGAATCCGGTTTTAGCAGTTCGCTTGCCGCGTCATTCCCGGCGGGCAATCGCCCGACCGGGAATCCAGAGCCGGTCCAACAACGCTGGGTTACTCTGGATTCCCGATCGCTCCGCTTGCAGCGAAGGTCGGGAATGACATCCGGGCAGTCGCGGCGTCGCGACTGAACGGAACAAGCTCCCGCCCGCATGACCAAGCGCGCTCCCGCCCTCGCCGACTTCAAACGCATCGTCGTCAAAGTCGGCTCGTCGCTCATCGTCGACCCTAACAGGGCGTCGGCGAAACGCGCCTGGCTGAAGCGCCTCGCCGACGACGTCGCCGATCTGCATCGCGCCGGCGCCGACGTGCTCGTGGTCTCTTCCGGCGCCGTTGCGCTGGGTCGAAGCGTTCTCGGCTTTTCGCGCGGCGCTCTGAAGCTCGAAGACAGCCAGGCGGCGGCCGCCGTCGGCCAGATCACGCTCGCGCGGCTTTGGGCCGAGACTCTGCACGACCGCGGCCTCGTCGCCGGTCAGGTGCTGGAGACGCTCGGCGACACCGAGGAGCGCCGCCGCTATCTCTATGCGCGCGAATGCCTGACGCGGCTTTTGTCGCTGCGCGCCGTACCGGTGATCAACGAGAACGACACGGTGGCGACGGCGGAAATCCGCTACGGCGACAATGACCGCCTCGCCGCGCGCGTCGCCACCATGGCGAGCGCCGATCTGTTGATCCTGCTCTCCGACGTCGACGGACTTTACAGCGCCCCGCCCGATTCAAACCCGGACGCGAAGCACATCGCCGTCGTGCCGCGCGTCACCGCGGAGATCGAAGCCATGGCCGGCGGCGCCGCCTCGCAATATTCGCGCGGCGGCATGCGCACGAAGATCGAGGCGGCGAAAATCGCCACGACCGGCGGCGCCCATATGGTGATCGCCGACGGTCGCGAAGAGGCGCCGATCGCGCGCATCGCCGCTGGCGGCCGCTGCACCTGGTTTCTGACGCCCTCCAACCCGGTGACCGCGCGCAAGAAGTGGATCGCCGGCTCCTTGGAGCCGAAAGGCGCCGTGCATATCGACGACGGCGCGGCGAAGGCGCTGCGCTCCGGCAGGAGCCTGCTGCCGGCGGGCGTGACGCGGATCGAAGGCACCTTCGCGCGCGGCGACTGCATTTTGATCCGCAACGCCAAGGGCGGTGAGATCGGCCGCGGACTCGTCACCTATGACGCAGTGGACGCGGCGAAGATCGTCGGCCGCTCCACCAAGGACATCGAGGCGCTGCTCGGCTTCAAAGGCCCCGACGAGATCATCCACCGCGACGACATGGCGCTGAATGGGGAGTGAGAAGAAGCCGATCCGCTGTCATGGCCGGGCTTGTCCCGGTCATCCGCGTTGTGACTCGCGGGAACCCTGATGGTAAGCCCATTGGCGCCGCGTGGATGCCTGCGACAAGCGCGGGCATGACGCTGAAAGGTTGCGCAACGCGTTTCTCTTATTGCCCGCCTGATTCTAGGATGACGATTGCTTCGTGTAGCGCGAGCGCGAAGAAGAAATACGATGCGAACGTCCCCCGGCCGCTTTCCGGACTTGTGCCGGGCGCCGCGCATGCGCAATAACCCATAGGGTTAAACCAGCTCGGGAATTTTAATGACCGCGATCGCCGCCGCCCGCTCCGATTTTTTTAGCCGCGAGCGCACAATCGCTTCCCCCGCCTTCAATCGCTGGCTCGTGCCGCCTGCGGCGCTCGCCATTCATCTCTGCATCGGCATGGCGTATGGATTTTCCGTCTTCTGGCTGCCGCTGTCGCGCGTCGTCGGCGGCGCGCAACCCAGGGAATGTCCCGAATCCCTCAGCTTCTTCGCGACGCTCGTCGCCACCAACTGCGATTGGAAGATCAGTTGGTTAGGGTGGACCTTCACGCTGTTTTTCGTTTTTCTCGGCTCCTCGGCGGCGGTCTTCGGCCATTGGCTGGAGACGGCCGGGCCGCGCAAAGCCGGCCTTGCCGCGGCGTTCTGCTGGTGCGGCGGCCTCCTCATCTCCGCGCTTGGCGTCTATCTCCATCAGATCTGGATGTTGTGGATCGGCTCCGGCGTGATCGGCGGCATTGGCCTCGGGCTTGGATATATTTCGCCGGTTTCGACGCTGATCAAATGGTTTCCTGACCGGCGCGGTCTGGCGACCGGTCTCGCCATCATGGGTTTTGGCGGCGGCGCGATGATCGGCGCGCCGCTCGCCGACCGGATGATGAGCTTCTACGCCACGCCGAGTTCTCCCGGCGTCTGGCAAACCTTCGTGACGCTCGCGGCGATCTATTTCGCCTTCATGGTCGCCGGCGCGCTCGGCTACCGGGTGCCGCCTGAAGGATGGGCGCCCGAAGGCTTCAAGCCGCAAGCGCCCGCCAAAAACGCCTTGGTGACGCATCGCCATGTGCATCTGGACGTTGCGTGGAAGACGCCGCAGTTTTGGCTGCTTTGGGGCGTTCTTTGTCTCAATGTGTCGGCGGGCATCGGCGTCCTGGGCATGGCCTCGCCAATGCTGCAGGAAGTCTTCGGCGGCAGCCTGATCGAATTGAATGTCGGCTTCGATCAGCTCAACGCCGACCAGAAGAAGCAGATCGCCGCGATCGCGGCGGGCTTCACCGGGCTCTTGAGTCTATGCAACATCGGCGGTCGCATCGGCTGGGCGTCGGCCTCCGATAAATTCGGCCGCAAAATCACTTACGCGATCTTCTTCGTCGTCGGCCTCGCGCTTTATTCGGCGATCCCCTTCGCATCGAAAGGGGGGATGGTCGGCGTCTTCGTCCTGCTCTTCGCAATCATCATCACCATGTATGGCGGCGGCTTCGCGACAATCCCCGCCTATCTCGCCGACATCTTCGGCACGCATCATGTCGGCGCCATCCATGGCCGGCTTCTGACCGCCTGGTCGACGGCGGGCGTGCTCGGACCCGTGCTTGTCAATTACATCCGCGAATATCAGCTTGCGCACGGCGTCGCCCGTGAAGCGGCCTATAATCAGACGATGTATGTGCTCGCAGGTCTGCTGCTGGGCGGTTTCGTCTGCAACCTGCTGGTGCGGCCATGCGCCGAAAAATATTACATGAACGACGAAGAGGTCGCGGCGCAAAAACACATCACGGTCGCCGAAGTCATGGAGGATGATGATGAGGTCCACGCCGACTTCGAGGATTTCGTCGAAGAGGGGCTGGGGCCGACTGCGACGGACCCCAATTCGCCGGCCGTGGCGCGCGCGGCGCCTGCCTTTACAGGCGGTTCGCTGCTGCTGATCCTCGCCTGGACCGCCGTCGGCGCGCCTCTCGCCTGGGGCGTCTGGGTGACGCTCCTCAAGACCGCCGCGCTGTTTCACTAACCCTCTCAACGCGCTTAGGCGCCCTCCCCTTGCTGAGTGAGAAGGAGGGCGATTCGCCCCAACCTTGCCGGCAGATTTCGAAAGTTTAATCGGCCGCGCTTGCGCTTGGGCCTTGGCGCCGTTTTGAGCCGGGGCCATATCTCCTGCGCCACGCCTTTGAAGGCGGCGACGATGGAGAAACTCTATGTCACCGGAAGAACGCCAACTTATCGCTGGTCTGTTCGAGCGCACGAAGAGCGCCGCATCGACGCCGCGCGACCAGGAGGCGGAAGCTTTCATCAGCGAGCAGATCAAGGCCCAGCCGGCCGCGCCCTATCTCCTGGCGCAGACTGTCATTGTCCAGGATCAGGCGCTGCAGGGCGCCAATGCGCGCATCGAGGAGCTTGAGGCGCGCGTGCAGGAGCTTGAGTCGAAACCCGCCGGCAGTTTCCTCGGCGGCCTGTTCGGCGGTGCCCGCCCGGCGCCGCAGCGCCCCGGGCAGCAGCAGGCCCGTCCCGCTGGTCCTTGGGGCGCCCAGCAGGGCGGCGCGAACCCCGTTGCCGGCGGCTACGCGCCGCAGGGCTGGGGACAGCAGCAGCCGCCCGCCTCTGAAAGCGGCGGCTTCTTAAGGGGCGCGCTCGGCACCGCTGCGGGCGTCGCGGGCGGCGTCCTGCTCGCCGACGGCATCCGCAGCCTGTTCACGCATGGCGCTGGCTATGGCGGGATGGCGAATCTCGGCATCGGCTCCGGCTTCACGCCGGCCAGCGGCGACACGATCATCAACAACTACTATGGCGACCAGTCGGGCGCGACCGACGCCGGCTATGACGCTGGCGATGACGACCGCTCCGGCGTGCAGGACGCCGACTACGATCCCGGCTACGACGACGGCGGCGGATTCGACAGCGGCGGCGACGGCGGCTTCGACGTCTAACAAGAATTGGCTCCCGGCTCGCAAGGGCCGGGAGTTCTTGCATCTGGCGCCGCGTGCGCCAGCGCACCGCGACCCCCTCGAGGGCGCTCTAGGGTCAATCATCCGCTGAAGGAGCGGGAGAGGCCCAGCGCCAGATCAGCTCGACGGGAAGTCGCCATGAACAACACGATGAACAGCGCCACCAAACCTAGCTTCGCTTCACGACCGGTGCGCACCGCGCTGGCCATGAAGATCGCCTTTGCGATCCTCGCCGCCAATGTCAGCTTCGCCGCCGCCAAGGCGCTGCTTGTCAAGAATCCGGAAACGCATCCTGCTCGCGTCGTCGTCAGCGCCTCGTCGGTCAAACCGTTCATCCTGCCGATCGACTGGCAGGAGTCGACGGCCGTCGCCCAATCAGATCCCACGCAGAACTGTCACGGCGTCGCCGTCGAGACCGACGAGGGCTATGGCGTGCGCGGTCAGACCATCCGCTTCGTCTGCCGCAGGGCGCTGTAAGAGTCACAGGAGTCCCGAGTCATGTTTCGCGTTTCGCTCCGCACGCAGGTCGCGCCGTTCGCCATCGCAGGCGCCCTGCTCGCCGGCCCCGCGAGGGCGCAAATGTCGAACGCCCCGAGCGATGCGCCCGCTTCGCCAGTCATCGAGCGCAAGGCGCCGCCGGCGCTGATGCGCGAGAATCCGGACTGGCCGCCGGCCAATACGCCGCCAGGCGATTCTCCAACGGCGAATGAGCCGACGGCGGATTCGCCAACAGCGAGCGAGCCGACAACAAACGCGCCGACCGCGAACGCGCCGACAGAAAGCGAAGCGCGCCAAGCCGTCACTGACGCGCTGCGCGACTGGGCGAACGAGGAGGCTAGCGCCGACCGCCACGCCCGGCGAACGGAAATCGCCGCCTATTACAAGAAGCGGAAATACGCTCCGATCTGGCGCGCCGAGGACGGCTTCTCGCCGTCCGGAAAAAGCGCGCTCGAAACTCTGCGCGACGCCGGCCGCGACGGTCTGAACGTCGAGGCGCCCGCCGAAGCGTCGGACTGGAGCGCCGCGGCCGAACTGGCCCTATCCGAGGCCGTCGCCGATTATGCGGCGCAGGCAAGCGGCGCGCGGGTCGATCCGGCGACGATTTCGGACGACATTCGCGAGCGACCGCGGCCCGTGAAGCCAGCCCAAGCGCTTACCGCCGTCGCCGAGGCTGGAGACAAGGCCGGCGCGCGACTCGCCGCCTTCAATCCGCCGCATCCAGCCTATGCGGCCTTACGCGAGAAGCTCTCCGAATTGCGCGCCGCGCGCGTCCATCCGAAGCGCGTAGCGACTGCGGCCCGCGCCTCGGACACGAGACCCATTACGGATTTCGCGTCCCTGCCTGAAGCTAAGGCGAAGCGCGTCGAAGCGGAGATCATCGCCAATATGGAGCGGTGGCGCTGGGAGCCGCACGACTTGGGCGCAACCCGCCTCGAAGTCAATATCCCCCAGTTCGAGGCGACATTCACGCGCGACAATCAGCTCGTGCAGCGCGCACGCGTTATCGTCGGGAAGACTGAGACGCCGACGCCGGTTTTCTCGGACGTGATGAAATACATCATCATCAATCCGACTTGGAACGTTCCAGAGTCGATCGTCGAGAATGAGCTCGAGCCCAAAACCGGCGGTAAGCTCTCCCGACTCCGCGCGCGCGGATATAAGGTGACGTTCCAACATGGCCGTGCATTCGTTCAGCAGCCGCCCGGCGAGAAGAACGCGCTCGGCCGGTTGAAATTCGTTTTCCCCAACGATCTATTGGTCTACATGCACGATACGCCGCAGAAAAAACTCTTCGCACGCGCCAAGCGCGCATTCAGCCACGGCTGTATGCGCGTCGAACAGCCGTTCAAGCTCGCCGAAGAGGTGCTCGGACGTCCGGGTTATGACGAAGAGCGGCTGAAGGCCATGATCGGCGACAAGGAGCGCCGCGTCGATCTCGCGAAGCCAATTCCGATTCACGTCGAATATTTCACCGCCGTCGTGGACGACGCTGGCGGTCTGAGGCTTTACAACGATCTCTACGGCTTTTCGGCGAAGGTGCGCGAGGCTCTCGCTCTCTAGCTACGCGGACGAGGCGAGCCGCGCCACTTCCCGGCGCAATTCTTCCTGCGCGCGCGCGAGATTTTTGTGCGCGCGCTCGTTCCAGAGTTTTCGGGTCTCGTCGCGTCTGTAGAGCGCGTCCCCGCGCGCGGCGAATGTGTCGATCATCTGCAGGCGTCCGAGGCAAAAAAGCGGCTCTGGCACCCAGGCGTATTCGAAACGAAGCCGCTCCAGATTTTGCTCGAATGCGGGCCACGGCGCGCCGAGCGAAGAGAGATCGAGATCGAGGAACAGATCGAGGTCGCCCGCAAAACCCGGATAGCGCTCATTCGCTGCGCGCGCGTCGAGATGATCGGCCGTCGCCATGATCAAGTCATGGATCGCCGCAGCGTCCATTTTGTTGAATTTGGCGTGGCGGTCAAATAGCGCCGCGCTGGCGCGGACATTTTCGGCGTCCGGACGAAGCAGACCTTCGCTATCACGCGTCACATAAACAACGTCGTGCCAGAAGATCGCAGCGGCGATCAGGTCGGGGCGCACCGCGAGCGCCTTGAAGTAATCGAGCTTGGTCAGCAGATCGGCGATATGGCTCCAGTCATGATACCCGCGTTGCGGTTCGCGATAGGCGGAGTCGAGGACCGCAAAAGCGTTCGGGTCGTGACGCGATGCGATCAGGCCCCAATAAGTCTGTAGCGGATTTGAGATCATGCGCGAGTAGCGATCCTGAGAGAAATCTATAACGCGTGCGAATTGCGGCAGGACAGCAGTCGCGCTGGGACGAAAACGTCACTTGCTCGAAAGATTCCATACCGAAGACCAGTTATCCTGCAATCCTTCCCGCGCCAGCGTCAGATATCGTTCCTCCAAGGCGACATAGAGCGAGGGCCAGGGCTCGGGAACCGATCGAGCCAATGTCGAGGCGCGCTCGGCGGCGACTTCGAATCGGCCCGATTCATAGTCCTCGCGCATGAGGTCATGCGCCTTGCGCCAGCGCACATACGAGTCGGAACCCGCCACGCCGCCGTCGCCGGCAAGCGCAAAAACTTGAGTCGACTCGCTTTTTCCAAGGACGCGGACGCGCCCAAGATCGATCCAGGCGAAATCGGGCGTCGCGTCCCGCACCGCGCCAGACGCCACAATGTCCGTTTGAAAGGCTTTGCTCGCTCCTTCAAGACGCGATGCGAGATTCACCGTGTCGCCGAGAATCGAATAGTCGAAGCGGCGGATCGATCCCATATTGCCGACGCTGCAAGGGCCGAGATGGAGGCCAAGCCCCATCGCCGCCGGCTGAGCCTCATGGCCTGACGCAGCAGCGGCCTCGGCGCGCCGTCTGTTGAGGCCGACGAGCGCCTCGCGCATCATGAGGGCGGCCCGAACGGCCTTTCGCGGATGGTCGTCGATGTCGAGCGGCGCGTTCCAGAAGGCGAGCACTGCGTCGCCCATATATTTGTCGACAGTGCCCTCCTGTTCGAGGATGGCGTCGGTCATCGGCGTCAAATAATCGTTCATGAATTGCGTGAGTTCGCGCGCGCTCATGCCTTCCGAAATGCGCGAAAAATTACGCAGGTCGGAAAACAGCACGGTCAATTCGCGCGTCTCGCCGCCAAGCACCAGGCGCTCAGGATGCTCGGCGAGTCGATCGACGACGGCGGGGGCGACGAATTTGCCGAAGGCCTGACGCACGTGACGGCGCGCGGATGTTTCAGCGCGCCACAGCGTAACTGCGCCGAAGAGATAGCCGCCGATCATGGCGAGACTCGGATAGGCGGAATCGAGCAGCAGGCCGCGACGATCGAAGAGATAAAAGGCTCCGGCGAAAAGCCCTATGACGGCGAGCGGCGCGGCGGCGGCCGAAACGAGCGGCGGCGCGACGTAGAGCAGGCCCATGATCATCAGGAAGGCGACCGTGGCGACAACGAACTCAAGCCCCGGCGCCCAATCCGGTCGCGCGAGCAGCGCGCCCGAGGCGATCGATTCGACGATCTGCGCATGCACGTCCACCCCCGGGACGACCGGCTCCAAAGGCGTCGCGCGGACGTCGCCGAGACCCGTCGCCAACGCGCCGATGAAGATGATGCGTCCCTCGATTTCGTCGCGCCCCACGCGTCCGTCGAGCACGTCCTTCGCGGAGATGTCTCGCGCGGCGGCGCTATGCGAATAGCGTGGACGAACTTCTGCGCTGGGGCCGGTTTCGATCTCGAAGGCGCCGACCTTTATGGCGTTCACGCCCGTCTGTTTGCCGAAGGCTGTTTGTCCGCTGGCGTTCGAAGAGCGGATGACGATGGCCTGTTCGCCCTGCGCGACGCGCAAAGCTTCGAGCGCCAGGGAAGGCATGAGGACATCGCCGGCGCGCGTCACGAGCGGCACCCGGCGGACGATCTGATCGCGATCGGGAAGCCAGTTCGTCGCGCCAAGTCCCCGGGCCGCATCGGCAAGCCGCTGCTCCGGGCCGACAGCGCCTGCGAAAGCGACAAGAAACGGGGCGGGGTCGTCGCCGGCGATGACCAGTCCCGACTTCGCCGGCAGCGGCGCGACGACGGCGTCCGTAAGAGTGACGCCGAGCGTCGCCGGCGCCTGCGCAAGCGCCTGAGCGAAAATCTGATCGCCGCTCGGCGTCTTGGCGACGACCTTCGCTGCCTCGGCTCGGGCGCGCGCGTCAGGAATCGTGTCGAGGAGTTGGGCGACGCCCGCGCGATCCGCCTCCGCGAAAATAAAGTCGAAGGCGATGGAGGCGGCGCCCAACTCTCGCAGTCGGTCGGCGAGTGCGGCCAGTCGCGCGCGCGGCCAAGGCCATTGCCCGTAGGCCTTCAGGCTTTTCTCGTCGACGCCCACAACGCGCGTCGGCGCCTGTGGATCATAGGCGCGGGGGGCAAGGCGCTGGAAACTGTCGAAGACAAAGTTGCGCAGGTCGTCGAGCGCTCGCGGCTGAATGACGCCCCAGGGGAGAATGAGAGCCGCAGCGGCGACAAGCGCAAGAAGATAGGCGCGACGCCGCTTTAACATCGTCCATCTCCGATCTTTTCAGGAGACGCCCGCGACAAGCGCCATAACGACCGATCCGCTATGGCCCTTGGTGGCAATAGTGGGGCGGATCCTCCTGTGCTGGCGGAGGCGAAGGCGGCGCGGGAGCCGGCTGATTTTGGACATTGGCGCCGCTCTGCACCAGCGCATTGCCGGCCCATGCCGGGCCGAGAGCGTCGAGGCCCGGCGAACTTACAACGTCCTGCGGCGGCGCTCCGCCCAGCATGAGATTCGCCTCCTCG
>Ga0233425_10004849_pt1 | contig 21987 bp, 23 predicted proteins | sample Watercolumn_Towu_2_FD_181712 | JGI IMG/M metagenome (GOLD analysis project Ga0233425, IMG submission 181712) | Freshwater microbial communities from Lake Towuti, South Sulawesi, Indonesia - Watercolumn_Towuti2014_140_MG | ecosystem: Environmental > Aquatic > Freshwater > Lake | place...
GCGAGATAGACCGCCTCGTCGATGTCGTGGGTCACGAACAGCACCGTCTTGCCCGTCTGCGCCTTGATGCGCTGGATCTCGTCCTGAAGGCCCTCGCGGGTGAAGCTGTCGAGCGCCGAAAACGGCTCGTCCATCAGCAGCACCTCGGGCTCGACCGCGAGCGCGCGGGCGATGGCCACGCGCTGGCGCTGCCCGCCGGAGAGCTGGTGCGGCCAGCGGCCGGCGAGGTCGGACAATCCGACGAGCTTGAGCATCGCCGCCGCCCGCTCCCGCCGCTCGGATCTCGAAAGGCCGTGCCGCTCCAGGCCGAAGGCGACGTTGTCGATCACCCGCCGCCAGGGCAGCAGCCGCGCGTCCTGGAACACGAGCGCCATCGGCGTGCGGGTTCGCTCGGGGTCGGTGCCGAGATGGACCGTGCCGGTGCTGGGCTTGGCCAGATCGATCAGCACCCGCAGGAGCGTCGATTTGCCGACGCCGGATTCGCCGACGATGACGAGGAATTGCCCGCGCGGCACCGCGAGATCGAGGGCGGACAGGATCTCGGTGCGGCGCCCGTCGCGCTCATAGGCGAGACTCAGGCCCCGGATGTCGATGATGGGCGGCTGCGTCGAACTCATCGCCGGACTCACGCGCGCCACCGCAGCAGCCAGCCCTGCAGGGCGACGAAGCCGGTATCGAACAGGCCGTAAAGCCCGGCCATGGTGAGCATGTAGACCACGACGATATCGGTGGAGAGGAGCGAGGAGGCCTGCATCATCCGCGCGCCGATGCCGGGCACGCCGAAGATCTCGGCGGCGACCACCGCCATCCAGGCCTGGCCGAGCGCCGTGCGCAGGCCGACGAGGATGCCGGGGGTGGCGGCGGGCAGCAGGATCTTGGTGAGCCGCGCGAACGGCCCGCGGAAGCCGAAGGCCTGGGCCACCTCGATCAGGTCGCGGTCGACGCCGCGCACCGCGCCTTGCGTGGCAAAGAACACGATCCAGAACACGCCGATGGCGATGATGAACACGGCCGCCGAGGGCTGGACCCCGAACCAGATGATCGCGAAGGGGACCCAGGCGAGGCCGGGGATGGGCCGCAGCAGCCGCACGACCCAGGCGGTCAGGCTCTCGAACCAGCGGAACATGCCGGAGAGCAGCCCCAGCGCGATGCCGGCGCCGGCGCCGGCGCCGAGCCCGACCACGTAGTGGCTCAGGCTCTCGGCGACCGCGCGCAGCCACGCGCCGCTCGCGATCTCCCGGGCGAAAGCCGTCGGGAGGGAGGAGGGCGGCGGCAGGAAGGCCGGGTTGATGAGGTCGAGCCGGGGCGCCGCCTCCCACAGGGCGAGGAAGGCGGCGAGCCCGACGGCCGCAAGCGCAGCCGAGCGGAACGAGGTCATGGCGTCAGGGGCGTGAGGGAGATCAGGGCTTCTTGACCGCTTCGAACGGCTTGGCGTCGAACAGGCCGTCGGTCGGCGCCTCCTTGTCGAGAGTTCCGATCGAGACCTGATAGGTCTGCATCTGCTTGGTCGCCTCGATGATCGTGCGCGGGTCGGCGACGAACTTCGCGGCCGGCGAGGAGAGCGCCTTCTGGATCGTGGCGACGTCCGTGATGCCCTTGCCCAGCGCCGCCTCGACCGGCGGGGCGGCGCGGGCCGGGTCGGTCTTCAGCAGGTCGGTCGCCTTGACCAGCGCCGAGACGAGCCCCTCCACCGCCTTCGGGTTGGCGTCGGCGAACTTGCCGTAGACGGCGACGACGGTGCCCGGCTGGTCGGGGAACATCTCCCCGCCGGTGGCGACCAGCGCGATCTTCGGGTTGCGGCCCTGGACGATGGTGAGCGCCGGCTCGCGGATCGAGGCGCCGTCGACGGCCCCGGCCAAGAGTGCCTGCTGGGTCGCATCGATGCCCATCGGGACGATCTCGACATCGGCCTTGTCGGCCTTCGCCACCTGCCAGAGCCAGTGCTGGAGGGTGGTGTTCGGCACCGAGCCCGGCGGCTGCGTGGCGAGCCGGGCGGGGCGGCCCTCCTTGGCCTTGAACTGCTTGAAGGCCTCGGCCTTGCTCGGGGCGGAAGCGAAGTAGGGTGCGAGCTTGGGCGCTGCCACGAACACCATCTCCTCAATGGCGGTGGCGGCCACGACCCGGACGTCGATGCCCTTGGTGCGGGCGACGGCGAGCGGCGCGATGCCGGCGACGTAGACGTCGATCGTGCCCGACGCCAGCGCCTGGATCATGTTGGGGCCGGACTCGAAGGTGGTGAAGGCCGGCGCCAGCCCCGCCTCCTTGAGCCAGCCCTCGCCGTTGGCGACGAAGACGGGTGCGGCACCGATGACGGGAATGACGCCGATGCGCACCGGCACGGTCTGGGCGGCGAGCGGGGCGGCGAAGGGCACGGGCAGGGCGACAAGCCCCGCGATCAGGGCGAAGGCCTTGAACAGATTGCGCATCGATACGGGTTCCAGGGAGCCGGACGGCGTTCCCCATGGCACAGCAGGCGCGATCTTCCAAACGCGCTTCCAAATGCGCCTCCGCCCTGGTCGCTGGCCTCGGCCACCAGGGCGGCGACCGGGCGAGCGGCGACGCTTTGCCGGCCTGCGACGGAACGGCCCGATCCTCCTGCCGTTTATTCAGCCGAAAGCGGCATCCACGCCGTGGGACAGACGACAGGATACCTCACGCCATGAGCCTCATCGGCAGCATCGTCAGCAAGATCCTTCACCCGTTCGGCGCGTCGGAGGCGAAGGCCGCCGAGGCCGGCACGTCGTCCTCCACGCCCTCCGGAAGCCAGGCACAGCCCTCCTCCGGCGGCAGTGCCCCGGCCTCCACGCCCGCTGGCGGCGGCACGGCCTCGGGCGGGTCGGTCGATGTCGAGGCCGTGCTCAACGACCTCGCCGCGAAGAACCCGCAGAAGCTGAACTGGCGCACCTCGATCGTCGATCTGATGAAGCTGCTCGACCTCGATTCGAGCCTGCACGCCCGCCAGCAGCTCGCCGACGAGCTGCACTACACCGGCGACAAGAACGATTCGGCCTCGATGAACATCTGGCTGCACAAGCAGGTCATCAAAAAGCTGGAAGAGAACGGCGGCAAGGTGCCCGCCGATCTCAAGGACTGATCCCTTCGGCGGATCCCTTCGCCGCGACGGTAATCCCTCGGCAAGGGCCCAAAACGGAGAGGGGGCGGCAGAATTCCTGCCGTCCCCTTTTCTCTGTCATCCAACCTGCTGGGTCATCCCATGTACCGGCCATGTACCGGCGGGCGTCAGACGGCCCAGGTGCCCGCTTCATCCCAGGCGCAGTGCTCGCTCAGGGTGCCGGCGAACACCGTGTCGAGGCGCTGCCGCTCCGCCTCGACGACCGGGCCGTCGGCCGCGACCGGACGGCAGCGGGCGTTCCAGCCCGCGGGCACGAAATCGGGATTGTGCAGGGCGTGATCGGAGGCTTCCGTGAAGAACGCACGGTCGCCGCCGTCGATGTAGCTCTCGGCCGGCAGCCCCTCGGCCAGCAGGATGTCGTGGCCGTCGAGTTCGACATGCCAGTAGGTGACGGTCTCGACCGGCATCCGGGCGATCGTGGTGCCGTTGATCAGGCACATCACCGGCACGAGCACGCCGCCCTCGCTGCCGGCATCGGCACCGACCAGCACCGGGTGACCGGGCGAGAGGCTGAGGTCACGAACCGGCAGGCCGCCGCCGAAGGCGCCCGCGCGGATCCGCACCGGTTGCTGATGGAAGGGAAGAGCCGCCGCGGCCGTAATCTCGCGGTGGCCGATCCAGGTGATCGGACGCAGGCCGCCGGAGGCGGTGACAGCGATGTCGCCGACGCGGAGATCCTCGACGGTCACGTCGCCGCGGCTCGTGCGGATCAGGGTTCCGGTGGTGAAGCAGAGCGGCGCATAGGCGCCGAGCGTGCGGTTGCCGTCGTCCGTGAAGGCGGTCCGGTTCGGATTTCCGCTGCCGAACAGCTCGACGTTGGAGAAGACGAAGCGGTTCGTGCCCCCCGCTTGGCTGCCCGGCACGCTGCCACCCGTGAACAGGATCATGTTGGGATTGTCGAGCGCCGTGGCGGTCAGCGTCTGCGACGTCGGCGTCGCGCTGCCGGGAAGCGTATAGGTCAACGTGACGGTATCGCCGGGGTTGGTGACGGTGCCGTTGACGGTCACGGGATAGCTGTAGACGTCGTCGATCCGGAAGGTGCCGCTGGTCGGCACACCGCCGTCATCGGTTCCAAAGAAACCCGGCTGATAAACTGTATTATTGAAGCTGATCGCCATTGCTTGATCCATCCCAGATCGAGGTGATGACATTTTTGAAGACGTGCCTGACCACCTCGAATTCGGCACGACTCTGATCGGGACGTGCAAACACGATTGACGCCAGCCGAGCGGCGCCATTCAGACCGTCTCTCCCAAGAAGCAGGATGCCGGTGCGGCCGAAAAGACCGTTCAGCGAAATAAGAGATAATTACAATTTGGGCTCAGCGAAAGCCGACAAACGCTGCCTTTCGCTGAAATTCGCGCGTTTTACCCTTCGATAGACTTGAAAAATCTCGATGTGCTTGCTGCGCAACATGCCAAAATCTCCCGGTACCCCCAGGATTTCTTGGCAAGTCATCCGGCAAAGGTCGATTTTCGATGAAAAGCGCTCGACAGAACGGTGCGTGACGGTCGAAGAGGCGTCGGTCCGGCACGGATCGACCTCTGCTTCCCGACGATCTCTGATGCGGGACCGCTCTGTTTCTGCCGCCGACTTGGCCCCACCCGACGGCCGCGCCCTGCCAAACTCCACGCCGACGAGGCCTGGCGCGCTTAGCTACGTCGACAGGAGCGCCGGGCGGGCGGGATCGTGCCACGCATCGCCCGCGAGGGCATCGAGAGCCGTGAGAGACTTGGGCATGCCCGCTTGGGCGGTTGAACGGACCGGCGCTTGGTTCAACCACGTCCGCCCTCTGCCCGTCCGCTACGGGCGACGGGCCGACATCGACGAGGCTTTCACCAGCCTCATCACCCTCAACCCGATCAGCCGGTTCCGTTCGGCACTCTCAGCCCGAGACCGGCCGTCGCCCCGTCTCACGATCGGACGGCAACCCCTGCCATAGATGCATCCCATAGCGGGTGCTGACAGCGGACACGATGGCCCGCTGGGACGGTCGCGCTCACCCGCGACACTTCGTTCCCGCGTTCTCAGAACTTGCGGACGAGCGGCTCTACCGGCGCGGGCACGACATCGGCGTCGAAGACGTAGCGGACGCCGCCGTAGATCGAGAGCGGCTGCGCCAGGGTCGTGGTGCGCGGGTCGTTGACCGGGTAGCGTCCGGCGACCAGACCGGGCTCGAAGAAGGTGCCGAAGGTCGTGTACCGGTTGTTGGTCAAGTTGGTAATCAGACCAAACACTTCGAGGTTCTTGTTGACCTGATAGCTCGTGTTCAGGTTGAGCACGTAATAGGCCGGAAGCTTCCGGTTCAAGTTCGAGTCGTCGCCGCGGTAGAAGGACGAGGAGAAGGCCTGGACGTTCAGCCCGAGACGCCAGCCCGGCAGGAGCAGGTAGTCGAAGCCGGCCTTGATCTGATGCTCGGGCACCAGCGGCACCTTCTTGCCCGGCGTGACGAAGATCGCGCCATCGTCGGAGAGCGGGTTGTTGGGCGAGGTCAGGGTGCCGTTGAACCGGTAGGTGGCGTCGATCAAAGCATAGTTCGCGTAGAGCGAGAGATCACCGCGCGTGTACTCCGCCGCGACCTCGATCCCCTGTCGCCGCGTCGCCGGAACGTTGACGTAGTAGCCGCGGGCCGCGTTGCCGGGCGTGGCGAGTTGGATGATGTCGTTGCTCAGGTCGGAGCGGAAGGCGCCGAGCTTGTAGCTGAGCAGGCCGTCTTCGTAGAAATTCGGCACCAGGCCGCGAAATCCCACCTCGTAGGTCTGCGCGGTGACCTGCTTGAGCGGCGGGTCGGCGACGAGCGAGTTCGGCAGAAGGCAGGGCCGGTCGGGATTGGCGCAGGCGAGTTCCAGCGGCGTCGGCGCCCGATTCGACTCCGAGTAGCCGCCGTAGAGCGACAGTTCGGGGGTGAAGCGGTAGGTCAGCCCCGCGACCGGATTGATCTTGGTGAAGTAGTGTGTGCCCGTCACGTCGGGCGAGAAGCCGGTCAGGTCCTGCGTCGAGATGCGGGCGAAGTTCAGCCGCGCTCCGGCGGTCAGCGAGAGCTGATCGGTGACGTCGAAGGTGTCGCTCGCGTAGAGACCCATATAGAGGTTCGAGCCGATCACTTGGCTCGGGGCGATGCCGAGCGCCCCGGCGGTCCGGATCTGCTGCGTGCCGAGCCCCGGGATGGTTCCGTAGAAGGGATTGTTCGGATCGGTCGTGACCGAGAGATCCGGGTTGATGACGCCGAGCGTGCTCGACGACTTGAAGCTGTAATCGGCGACATCGATGCTGCCGCCGACGACGAAGCTGTTGGCATGGTCGAAGACGCGGTCCCGGTTGGCCGCCTGAAGCGAGCCGCCGTAGCCCGTCGCCTCGGTCCCTGTCACGTCGAGCGTGCCGTAGGGGATGCCGGCGGTGAACGGGATGCCCGGCGCATTGAGGCCACGCCCGAGGATCAGGAACTGGTTGCGGAAGGCGGCCGGAGATTGGCCGGCGGCGGGCGAGAAGCCGTCATCCTCGAAGCAGAGCCGCCCCCGGAAGTTCGACCGCGTGCTGCAGTTCTCGAAATTCCCGTCGTTGCCGTCGACGTACCGGTTGCTGAAGCGGCGGACATAGGCGTTTCCGGCCAGATCCCAGCTCGGCGAGAGATCGACGCGCCCGGTCAGTTGGAGCGTGCCGACCTGCTGCGTCGCGGTCTGCGGATTGGTGAAGATCGCGCGCTCGTCGATGCGGGTGAAGTCGACCGGCGCCGCGGCGGCGGCGCCGTAGAAGGTCCGCGCGAACTGCCCGATCAGGTGGAATTCGGAATCCTGCGAGCGATAGCCGACATCGGTGTAGATGCGGCCGATCGTGCTGGGGGATTCGAAGCGCCAGCCGCGATCGTTGAGGCCGTCACCGGCGAAATAGACGCTCCACGGGCCGACCATCCGGCCGTACTGGAGCGAGCCGGCGATCCGCCCGTCGGCGCCGCCGAGCGCGGTGACCTCGGTGCCCTGCCAGGTGAAGCCGTTCTTCATCTGGATGTTGATCGCGCCGCCCAGCGCGTTCAGGCCGAAGACCGGATTGCCGGTCACCACGTCGATGCGCTGGATCGCGACCGGCGGGATCAGGTCGAGATTGACGACGTCGCCGAACGCCTCGTTGATGCGCACGCCGTTCTGGTAGACGGCGAGCCCCTGCGGCACGCCCTGGACCGGCGAGGCGGTGAAGCCGCGATAGGTGACATCGACGCGACCCGCACTGCCCTGCGAGTCGCTCAGGTTCAAGCCGGGGACGCGGCGGGCCAGGGTCGCGACGGCGTTGAAGGTGCCCCGGTCGATGTCGAGATCGGCCGCGGTGACCGTCTCGACGGTGCTGGGGATCTTGAAGAGCGGCTGCTCACCACCACGCAGACGCGGTGCCGCGGCACCCGTCGGCGCCGTGCCGAAGGACGGTCCGCCCCGGCTCGCGCCCGAGCCGGCCGCGCCGACCGGCGTGGTCGCCACGACGCTGATTTCATCGAGGCTCACAGCCCCCTGCGCGAACGCAGCGCCGGGCAGGAGAGCGACCGAGGCAAAGAGGCCGCTGCGAAGCGCTCGCATCATATGTCCAGACCCGCGTTCGTGTTTCTTGCTGCCGCGGAAGGGCAGGGGCCAAATCTGTGCGCAATCGCGAGGATCGGCACAACGACCGGCAACGCGCTTAATCCACACGACCTCGGGAGGATGCGTCTTTTCAAGGCGACGTGGCCCACCAGCAACAAATTGCAATTCTACCCGACGCAAAGACAGCAAATTCGGCAATTCCAAGCGGGAACTTTCGGCAATTTCGGTCTAAACCGCCGAGTTGCTCGCAGCGGACGGCCACGGCGGTGTTCCGCCGAACTGCGGAGGAAGACGCGATGTGACACGTCGGCCGCATGCTCAAAGCGTGGTAGGCCGCCCCGCATGACGAACATCATCCGCCCGGATTTCGGCGGCCGGAACCGGGGCGCCGAAGCGCCCGAACCGGCAAAAGCTGGCGATGCGTCTGAGCCGCTCCACGTTTACGGGATAGCGGTCGGCCACGTTGTGGCGCTGATAGAGGATATAGGCGGACTGGAAGGGCGCACCCTCAAGGTGGTGGTCGGCTCAACGACGCAGGATGTGGTCGAAGCCGTCGCCGTGATGCCGATCACCCCTGAGGGCCGAGCCGAGGCCGACGCAACCGCCATGGCCATCCTGCGCGCGCTGGAAATCGTCGAGCAGGGCACCGGCCCGTCCTCCGCCTAGGGCACGATCAGGACAGTCTCAGCCCTCGTTCCGATAGTCGCCGCGGGTCACGGCCCGAAACCTCCGCTTCGGCGGGGGGCGATGCAGGGCGGGCTTCGGAGAAGCGCGGACCACACTGCGTCGGAACCGCGTCAAGACTGCCGCATCGCACTATGCCGGCAGGACCACCACCTTCGTCTTCACCGGAGTCCGGGCATAGAGGTGGATCATGTCCTGACTGAGCAGGCCGACGCAGCCGCTTGTGATGCCGCTGCCGATCGATTCGGGATCGCTACTGGCGTAGATCGTGTAGAGCGTATAGGCGCCGTTCTGATAGAGATGAAGGGTACGGGCGCCGAGCGGGTTGTCGAGGCCTCCCGGCATCCCACGGGCGTATTTGGCGGCCTCGGGCTGCCGCCGGATCATCTCCTTGGGCGGCGTCCAGGTTGCCCATTCGGACTTGCGGCCGACATAAGCATCACCGCTCCACAGGAACCCGTCGCGCCCGACATTGGCGCCGTATCGGGTGGCGGAACCATCATCCTCGATGCGATAGACATAGTAGTTGCGCGGATCGACGACGATGGTTCCGGGAGCTTCCTTCGTCTCGTATCGAACCGTGCGACGATAATATTTCGGATCGACCTTCCTGATATCGACCGCCGGGATCGGAAACCTCTCGTCCGGCATCGGTCCGTAGACCTTGGCCGCCTCGGCCAGCATCGCTCCGTCGGACGTCACGCAGCCGCCGAGGCCGAGCGCACCCAAGGTGGCCGCCGAGCCGAGCAGGAACGAGCGGCGGCCGAGAAACCGCCCCTGCCCCCCGCGCGGAGCGGCCTCCTCCGAACCGCCGGCCTCGGCGTGCCCACCATCCATCGTCATGCGTCTGGGCTTTCCATCTCCCGCAGCCCGATGGCGAGAGGCACCGGCACACAGCCGATGCTCGAACTGCTAAGCTGAGAGTGCGTCGCCTCGGCGCGCATGGCAAGTGCGGCGCTTGCCGTCGCGCGGCCTCAAGGCAGGCAAGGGGAACGCCTTCGCGCTCGCGACGGGCCGCGCATGTGCGCCGTCTCATCACCACACCCGATCCGGGTATCCGTGAAACCGGCAGCAAGCCATCCGACCGGTGAGCGGCCGGGTCGAGGCATCGCGCGTGATGAAGATGGTGAGCCCGGCAGGACTCAAACCTGCAACAAGACCGTTACCGGCGCACTGTTTCTATGGGAAAGCGCAGAATCACCAGAGGCTTCCGGCGCAATTCGAGGGCGTTTTCGAGCCCTTGGCGGCCCAGTTTCGTTGGCCAAACGTGGGTTGCGCTATCGCTGAGCCCTCATCGCTGAGCTACCTTTCGACATAGCTGATACGAGCCCCAATGTCGGCAACTCTTCAAGACGATGGCAGTCACTGATGAGCAGTCAGCGCCGCAATCGTTTCACCTTATCGAGTCCGACACGCGACTAGAGGCTATAATTAGGATATTCGAATTTCACACTGCATCGAATTGATTTTAGGGATTCGCAGACGCCCAATCTGAATTCACGCACTTACGTGCAGGCCAACTTTATCAGTGCGTTTACTACCACAACGATTGAACGGCTTTTGCACAATTTCGCACCGCTCACTCCCTAATCAGCCGGCGCTGTTTGTGTTCAGATAGTCACCCTGTGGACCTGAGCCGCCTACTTCGAGAAAATTCATGCTGAAGGACGAAGAGGGGGCCGTTGCGGTCGAGATGGCGTTCGTCGCACCCGTGTTGTTTGCATTCCTGATGGCTGTTTTCGAGTTCGGCCTGATCCTGTTTGCCTACGAAGCCGAGCAGCATGTCACGTGGAACGTCGCAAGACAGGTGGCGGCCAATCGTATCGGCTCTTCGGACGTGCCGGCCAAAATCATGGAGGGCCTCCCGAAATGGGTGTCTTCCGAGAAGGTTTCCGTGACCGGCCCCGTTCTGAACAACGGACAGTACACCCTCACGGTCTCGATGCCGGCCTCAGCCGCTAGCCCAACGGCCTTCATGAGCCATTTCTACGGTGAGGTGGTCCTTAGCTCGACCGTTGTGATGCAGAAGGAGCCAACCCCGTGAGGGCACTTCTCGCACGATTCCGTCGTGACGAGGACGGAGCGGTCGCAGTGGTCCTGGCTGTCGCTCTTCCGTCCGTGATCGGAATGACATCGCTCGTCATCGACGGATCGAACCTGCGTCTCAGCCAATCACGGCTGCAATACGCCGTCGACAGTGCATCGTTGGGAGCAGTTCAGGCCCTTCCCGACAGCACGACGGCGATCAGCCGAGCTGTCTCTCTCGTGGCGCAAAACCTTCCGTCGCATTACGGGCGCGTCACGACAGAAGCAGATGTGGAAGTGGGGACCTATGACGCCGGCACCAAGACCTTCACGGCCGGCGGAACACAGCCGAACGCCGTGAGAGTCACGGCTCAACGCAGTGCCGCTCACGGCAACCCGATCCCGGCCTACTTTGCCTGGATCTTCGGCTATCGAAGCTTCGAGACGCAAGCAGCGTCAGCGGCCGTGGTCTCGGTCACCAGCGGCGGCAGCCCACGCGCCTGTCTCTACGCTCTTGATGTGGCAAATCCCGGGATCGATGCGAGAGGCAGTGTCTCGGTCAACGCCACTTGCGGCGTGCAGCTCTCGTCATACATCGCGACTTCCGGCAGCGCTGGCAACTACAATGGCCAAATCTGCCAATCAGTTGCCGACAATGGCGCGCGAGGGAACTTCAACCCGGGACGACCGCGCGCCTGTACACTCCAAGGCGATCCGTTTGGTCTCAAGGTCGACATGAGCGGCATGTCCTGCCAAGCCTTCCCGAACTCGCTGACGAGCATCACCCCAGGCTGCTATACCGGCACAATTCCGAACAAAAACAACTACAATTTTCAGCCTGGAAACTATTTCTTCAAAGGCGCAATCATCGATGTCGGTGGGAACGATGCCTTGAACATTACAGGCAATGGCGTGACGCTCGCGTTTGACACGTCCTCGACGATTAAGACTCGAGGCAGCGGGACGTTGAACCTGAACATCAGCGCTCCGACGTCGGGGCCGTATCAGGGCTTCAGCATTGTTGGCAGCCCGAGCCTGGAGCTGCACGGCAACAGCAACTTCAATACACAAGGGAGCATCTACATGCCAGCCAGCGATGTGCATCAGGCTGGCAACACAGATTTTCGCGCCGATGTGTTGATCGTGAAGACGCTCGACCTTCGGGGAAACGTGCAGATCGATCTTCGGGGCACACAGACCTCCCGCCAGCCGCAAAGCAATGTACAGCGTGTCTTCGGCCTAATCTGAAATTCCATCCTGTCCGATAAGCTGGTCCGGCTATGCGTGAGCTTTTGTGCTTTCCTGAGATCCCATCGAGACCGAGCAGCCCGACCGATCTGCCGCTGAGATATGCCACCTGCTCGGTTGAATGCTGCCGTTCGATAAGGGCGACTGGCAGATCGCAATAAGTGGCGCTGGCTCAGAAGGCATGACCTCTGCCAGCCGGTTAGCCTGAGGCAACCCGGGGCTCCTATGCCGTCGGCCCCACCATCAGCCGGCAGCCGTGATGCTCCTTCCCGAACCCGCATCCGATCCGCTCCCGCCCGAAGCCGCCGAGTGGCGCAAAGCCTTCGGCATGCTCCGCCCGAGGAGCCCGCCGTTCCGCTACGTCAGCGCGACGGCCTGGGCGAACATCCATGAGGACTGCACGGACTTCATCGAGCGCTTCGGCGCCGAGGCCGGGCGCCTGGGCTGAACATCAACCGAGCTCTTCGGCGTTCATCCGGAACACGGCACGTTGCGTGTCGACGAGTGCGGAGTGATGTCACGGGCGGTCACAGGGCGATCGGCATCGAGCCGAACCGAATTTTGTTCGGCAACGTGAGCGGCTACCGGAACGTGCCGGGCGCGCCGACCTGCATCCCGATCTAGGAATTCGTGGCCCGTCACGAGGGGAAATGAACCACGACCCGAACGATCCGACGGCCGCGCAGCCCAAGCGCTGAATCGCGACCGTCGAGGAGCGTCCGCGCCGTCCGGTTGAGGCCGGGCAGGTGGAGGGACTTTCTGCCCGCTGACTTGGCTATGTCCGGCACCGGCGCAATCCAAGTCTGGGGAATAGGACGGTCGTTCCGGACACGATCGGTGACCCGGTCGCACCGCCATCTCACCATGGCAGGAAGCGATCGGAAGCGGGTCGCCCCGCCAGCATGAACGCAACCGCACCGACAACGCCTGCGAGCGCCACTACGACCTCTGTCCCGAACATGCTCCCCCCCTCGGCCCGGCTCGGGCGAGGGGAGGGTCTGGAGCGGAGTTGAGGCAGCAGGGTGGCCCAGAGCGCGTCTCTATAGTCGCAGGGTGAGCAGCGGCGGTAAGGACCACTCGCGCAACCTGGACTCTGCTCGTAAGCTGGGGAATGCTTCCTCCCCGCTGCGTCCACTACATCGGCTTCAGGGACGACCGCTACTGGAACGCCTTTCGGATCTGGGGCGGACCGGTGATGATCCATCGGCGCTGGGATCGTATCGCTAAGCACGACATCGGCCCCGACGACGTGGCGATCTTCGCGGAAGGCGATGAGCATCAGCCGCTGGCCGACTACAACGCGACCGACATCGACGAGCGATGGCTATGACGAACATCATCCGCCCGAATTTCGGCGGTCGCACCCGCGAAGCCGAGCCGTTCGATGCAGCGGCCCCGTACGAGGAATGTCAGCCGCTGCGCGTCTACGGAACAGAGGCGGGTCATCTCGTGTCCCTGATACAGGACACTCGCGGACCGGAAGGGCGATGTCTCAAGGATGTGATTGGTGCCGCCAGCAAAAACACGATCGAGGCGGTGGCGGTGATGCCGGCCAGCGACGAAGGTCGCGACGATGCCGACATGACGGCTATGGCAGTCCTTCGTGCGCTGGAGATCGTTGAACAGGACAGCGCGTCTGGATCCACTTGAGATCGAAGTAGGCATCTCGGTCGCCCCACGGTAGCGTCCATGTGGGATGACACACCCGGCAACCTCTCGGATCCGGGCGCGTCAAGCAGGGGCGATGGCCAGCGGGCCCTGCTGCCAAACCCGACGGCTCGTCAGTTCGCGTCGGATTGTGCTTCTTCCAGCAACCCAGCGCTGTTCGTGAGAGCTCGGGTATCGATGGAGATGCCCGACCGCGCTTCGGACTTGGGCGGTTTGGTGAGCATTGTGATCGTGAAAGCCATGGCGGCGAGCGCGAATGCCGCTGTGAGCGTGAGGACCTTCTTCATGCATGCCTCCCGGCAGGCTGACGCGTTCGGCGTTAAGAAGTCACGGCGCGATGCATGTTTGATCCTTGATTACTGTAGAGTCAACACCGTAAATTTCAAAAAATCAGAGAAATCGCGCCTCGCACTCAAGAAGAATTATGTCCTGCAAATAAACGCGCGTGCGAATGATTGCCCAGATGATGGCAATTTTTCGTTCATTATGGTCGGCGGCTCTGTCAAGCAACGACGGGCGCAGGCAGGATTATCTGCGCAGTCCGCTGAGCGAGGGCACGGCAGCCAAGCGTGCGCGACTGGCAGCCCGTCTACCTGCGTGGTGTAGTGCGGCGTCCGCATCTCGAATTTCGCGCATCTCGAATTTCGTCGTCTAGGCGCGTCGCTGCCGCTCCAGCCCGGCCCGCACCGGCACGACGCTGCCGCGACCGAAACGCGCGGTCACTCCCTGGAACTGTGAGGCCGTGGCGCTCTGATTGTCCGTGATCCGTCTTGCTCAGACTGCCAACAAGCGTCAGCCGCCCGTGAAGCTGCCGGCGAACGTCCCGGCCCACCTTCGCGTCTGGTCGCAACTTCCGCGCAAGGACGGCACGCTGCCCGAGTACGTCGTCGAGTGGAAAGGCAAGCCTGTGGCGTCCGTGAAGACGGCGTTCGCTACAGCGGTGCGGCTCGTCGGCCTGGAGGAAGACGCCTGGCCGCACGTCCTCCGGCACACGGCAGCGACTTGGCTCATGCGGCAGGACGTCAACCTGTGGGAGGCCGCCGGCTACCTGGGGATGACGCCTGAGATGCCGCAGAAGGTCTACGGCCACCACCATCCCCAGTTCCAGAACGAGGCGGCAAGCGCCTTCAAGAACCGGCGTCGAACGCCGCAATCGTTGGTCAAACTGTTGGTTAGGCCGAAGCGGCAGGCACTAGGGGCCTAACCAGATTATCCGATTATCAATCGGATTCAGGTGGTTAGATCTGGTGGGCCCGGCAGGACTCGAACCTGCAACCAGACCGTTATGAGCGGTCGGCTCTAACCATTGAGCTACAGGCCCTCACCGTTTCCGGCCAGGTACTTAGACTTGCTCCCGGACTCCTGCAACAGAGTGCTTTTCAAGGATCTCCACAGAAGCGCTCGATGTGAGTAGCCGGGGAGGGGGCTCCCGGCAAGCGCCGGGCATGATGCGGTCGCCGCCTGGAGCCTCACGAGATCGGTTCGCTCGATGCCGATTCCTCCCTTACCATCGGCAGACTCTCCCAATTCAAGGCCGTGACCGACGAGCAGATAAAGGCGCGGTGGACACGGACGTCCCGAGTCCCGACACCGACGCACTTCGACCGCCGAGGGCGACGGCCGCGATCCCGCCGGGGCCGTCGCCAGGCATCACTGGCCGAGCGAGGTCGCCGCCAATCCCGCGTCGAGCACGAGCCTCAAGCGCTGACTCGGTCCGAACCGCAATCCTGCTGGCGCGGGCGCAGAAAGCCTGAGAGCGGCCGGCCGGTAAGCCGGAGGCAACCCGGTGCCCCTCTGCCGTCGGCCCCGTCATCAGCCGGCAGCCGTGATGCCCCTGTGCGATGCCGGCTCCCCAAAGCACACTGACTTTGCACGCTCCCATGGGTGCTGAGACGCGGGTGGCCAGGAACTCCGTCCGAAATCGAGACTTGGCTTCGAGCCGGCGCTCGAGTCGGTAGGAGGGTTCCCATGTCGAGCGACACCAGGAAGCATCACGAACTCCTGAGCGCACTCAAGGCCGCTCAAGGCAAGCAAGACGGCTCCTTTGAAACGGCCGTGACCCGCGCCCTCGAACACGTTTTCGAGCATCTGGACCGGCTCAACTCTCACGTCTCGGCCGGTGGGCCCGAGGGAGAAGAGCGTCCGCTCAAGCCCGACGAGTCACCGACCCTGCGCTGAGCGGCGGGAGGAGCATCCGAGCCCTCACCGCAACCCGAACCGCTTCGCGCTGGCATCCGTCGTCTTTCGCGTAAGGCACGAGCCGCACCGGCGTCGGATGTTGGCCTCGTCCAGCCCCGCACCACTTTCCCGAAGCTCCACGATGTGGTCGCAGTCGATGCGGGTGCCGGTGTGTCCGCAGTCGTCGCAGCGCTTGCCTCGCTGCTCCGTCACCCGATCGCGAAGCGCTCGCCACTCGGGCGATTGGTCGAAGCCCTGCCGGGGCTCGCGGGCCTTGCGGTGCTCCAAGGTGGGGGCGGGCGGCTGAGCTATCCTTGTGTCGAGAATGCCTAGGCGTCGTGCGAGAGCGGTGAAGCGCCTCAAGTCCCACGACCTCCGGGGCTGACGAGCCCCAGCGACCCGTACAGGTTCGGGGCTCCCAGACTCCCCGAAAGGACGGGAGGCGACAGTGTTCGCCGGCCGGAGCGCGGCTCTTCGGCGATTGCTTCCACGGCTCGAAGATTGAACGCAAGCAGTATTCTGCGGTTTACGGCCTACACGCCGGCCGTCTCGCCTCTGGCTCGGCGGCGAGGGGTGGGAGCGACTCCCATGCCGGACAAAGCCAAGCGCGCCGAACTCGCTCAAAAGGCTCTCGACTCCTACCTGCACGAGCACTCCGGCATCCGCCGCTGGTGCCATCCGCGGATATCGGACACCGTTGGAGAATGTGACATCGTCGACCTCGTCACGGACCTGATGCTCTTGGCCGAAGCGAAAGGTCACGATCCTTGCGGCGTGATCCGGAAGGTCGAAGCACACCTGCAAGCCGAGTCCGGATTGAGCTGCTGAGATCGCTCTCCAGACTCATTGCGGTGACGATCGCGATTGGGGCGCGGCTCCGCTGCCTACCGGGTCTTCCTGGCGATGAGCCCTGCAGCCTCGCGGCCCGCGCGCGTGCCGTCCTCTCCCCGCGGTGCTTGGCGCAGCACGCTTGGCGGCCTGAACGAAGCTGACCGCCCCGCGTTGCTCCTGTTCAACGACGAACAGGGATGGAAACGATCATGCAATCGAAAACACTGGCGCTTGCCGCCGCGCTGACGCTTGCCCTCTCGGGGGCCACTCTGGCCCAGACGCCTTCCGGCGGAGGGAGCGCCGAAGGAAACATGAACAACCCGGGCAGCGTGAAGAGCAACTCCGAGAAGGCCATGGAGCGCTCGACGGGCACAACCACCGGCACAACGACAGGGACTGGCATGGCTCCCGCGGCTCCCGGCGCTGCCACTGGCGGCAGCATGGGCACCGGCACGGGTGCCGGCTCGACCGGGGCTGGCGGCGCGGCCGGCGGTCGCTGATCGCTCCACTGCCGACTGAAGTTGTTTCAGACCGTTTGCCTGAAGCGGCGGCGCAAGGAGGAAGGCATGACGAAGATCATCACGGCAGCACTCGCTCTCACCCTCATAGCTGGTTCTGCGATGGCTCAGCAGAACGGCGGAAATGCCGGGAATCCGAGCAACGCCGGCGGCGGCAACACAAGCTCTGCGGGTGGCGGCGGATCCGGCCGCTAAAACAGCCGGACCAAGAAAACCCCGCAGCGGGCCACCCGCTCGGGGTACACCTTTCCCATCGTGAGGAGCAGAAGGGCCTGCAGAAGCCTCACATCCGATTTCCCGTCCGGCTCAGGCAACTTCCTCCGCAACATGGAAAAAGCCCAAGACTATGGGGCAATGTTCGCCGGGCGAGGCGGAGGCGGATCCTGACTGTGACCCGGTCGCTGGGCTGGATGCCTTCACGGGACTGATGAAAGCTTGCGAGCGGCCTCTCTCGGACCAGCAGGCTCTGCCCGACGCCGATGCCGGTCGGCCGAATGAGATTCCCCTTCGCATGCCGATCTTCGAGCCGCTGGCGCTTGGCAAGATCGATCGCAGTTTTCAGGTATCGAGCCGCCGGACGCATGACCAGAGAAGCGAAACTTTCCCCGAAGTCATCCTTCGGCGTGGACACGGAACGATCTCCGCCCCATTGAACTGCGACAGCGCAGCAACGCGATAAGCTGAAATTTGCGAACCGCTGAGCAGAAGGAAGATCAGCGGCTACAATCCAAGCATATTCATCGCTGCGCAAGACCAATGCAGAATAGCAGCATCATCAAACCAAGCCACGCACCAGCTGCACCGAGGCACCGAGTGATGCCGTAGCGTGTCGCCGCGTCATAAAGCAAACCAGACAGCAACAGCAGCAAAGCGGCAGCTACAATCCCGCTGCGGGCAGATAGAACGCCAACGGCGAGGTGCGCTGCGGCGGCGGTGCCCTGCTGCTTCATAGCCTGAGGCCATGGAACGAGTTGCCTCGGGGACGAGCAGAGTGCCTATGCGCATCGCAAATCCGCCCATGGACCACCAGCGTGTATCTGGTATACCAGATGCCCAAGGCGACGAATGACGCATTTGCCTACGAAAGTGGCCACTGCGCCAAAGGTTGGAGCAGGCGAGGGACGCGTTAGGATGCCCAATACGGCTAGCTCGGAACAGCGATCTGAGAAGACGACCGGATTCCGGTTGTTCAGGCCGATTCTGGCAGGCGCAACCTTACGGGAGCGCTTGATCGCCTGCTTGGGGGCGCTCGCGGGCATCACGCTCACCGGGCTGATATGCGGATGGTTCTTCGGGGAAGGCCCGCACATCCCGCTGATTGTCGCTCCAATGGGCGCTTCGGCTGTGCTGATATTCGCCGTGCCCGCCAGCCCGCTTGCTCAGCCTTGGTCGGTCATAGGTGGCAACACCATATCCGCGTTCATGGGCGTGCTTGCCGCCCATCTGATACCAGATCCGGTGATTGCGATCGGCGTCGGCGTATCGCTCGCGATCGCCGCGATGTCGCTGACCCGCTGTCTTCATCCCCCTGGTGGCGCAGCCGCTTTGACGGCGTTGATCGGCGGCCCGGCTGTGACGTCTGCAGGGTTCCTGTTTCCCCTTTTCCCGGTCTGCTTGAATTCGGTCATTCTGGTCGCACTCGGGGTCGCATTCCACAAAATATCGAAACGCAACTATCCGCACGTGGCGACCGCAGCGCCCGTCAACACGCACAAGACGGCAGATCTTCCGGCACCGCTGCGCGTCGGCATCAAGCCGGAAGATGTCGATGCGGCGCTGGTTGCGCTCAATGAGACGCTCGATATTGATCGCGCGGATCTCGATCGGCTGCTTCGACAAGTCGAGCTGCACGCAATCGTGCGATCCCACGGCGACCTCGCTTGTGCCGAGGTCATGTCGCGCGATGTTGTCACTGTCCGGCTGGACAGCAGCGCCCAGCGCGCGAAGGAGCTTCTGATCGCGCACAACATCCGAACGCTGCCCGTCGTGGACGAGGCTGGCCGGCTCGCAGGGACGCTCGGTCTGCGCGAAATGACGCTGCACGGCGAGGTGAAAATCGCGCAGGTAATGCGCGAGGCTAGAACGGCCAAGCCGGATGAGCCGGTTATTTCACTGGTTGAGGCCCTGACGGACGGGCACACGCATGCGGTCGTGATCGTCGACGACGACAGGAACATCCTGGGGATCATCACCCAGACCGACCTGCTTGCGACCTTGATGCGCCTGCTCTCAGTGAAGGCGTTCGCGGCTCCCGAGCTTGTATCGTCGTAGGCCGGAACCTGCACCGCCCGGCGTGCATGTGTCGACCTGCTGATCGCTCAGCAGACGTGCCGGGGAGGGCGCGATCGTTCGCCGGATCGAGGATGCCGATCTGATCCTCGCACGGGATGTTGGCCCGGTTGTTGCGACACCCTCGCTTACTGGCACCGCCACGTCAGCGAGATTGAGCAGATGCATAGTGATCCGCTTCTCCTTCACCTCCTTCATGCCGCTCTGATGGCTGCGAGCATGATGCTGACGTGGCAGGTCTATCGCCTTCGCAAGCATTGATCGGCACGACCCTATTCGGACGTCCTGGCTGCGCCGGGCGGTGGCGGCGCCGCGCGGAAGCCGCCGAATGCGCCTCGGCGGGCGGTCGGACGAGCGCGTCGCAGGATCGAGACGGCGCCCGCGTCACAGGCCGGTGCCGGGCGATCAGCGTTTGGTCCTCCGATCCTCCGGCATCTCCGGCTTGGGATCCTTTGAAGGGTCGGGATTGTCCTCGGGTTTGACCGTGGCGCCCGGTGTGCCCTTGCCGGGATGCCCCGTCTGCTCGTCGATGTTGCCGAGCGCACCGCCCGCCTGCGTCCTGCCGGCCTCCGTGCCAGGCTTCTCCGGCTTCCTCATGTCGTTCTCCCGTGCGCGAAGCGAAAGCGCCCCGAGCCATTAGAACGCGTGGAGAACCCACAAGGAGCCGCTCGATTAGCAATATGATGCAGAATTGACGGTTCCGAAGTGGTCGCGAACCTCACTGCCGGAAAAGGGGCCAGAGACATGCGCCCTTGCTGAGCGAGCCTCCAGCACCTGCGTCAACCGCATGGCTGCAGCGCCTCAGACTCCGGCAACCCCTCGCGATTGGCGGCCGGCTGCCTTATGCTGGGAGCCCGCAACAGGAGAACGCCATGCACTATACCGTTCATTGGACCGCGCCATCCGGCCCCTCAAGGGAGCCGCACGCGCTCGGAGCGAGGGCCGCCGAGCGGGCCATGACCTTCGCGAGCATGGGCGCCTCGGACGTGTATGTGGAGACCACCGACGGACGGGTGTTCCGGGCACCGGCGCAGATGGCCGCCCTGGTTCAGTACGCCCAGACCGCCGACGCCGATCAGGTCTGATCCGGCCGGATTGGGCCGTCCGGCCCGTTCGCGGGGCGGAGGGATCAGGAGCCGACGAGCTCCCACTCGAACACGAGTTGGCGCAGCCGCGCCTGAGCGGCGCGGCGAGCCTCGTCGAAGGACCCGTAGCTCTGCGGGCCGTAGCGCCGGGGCGCTCCCTTCTCGACGATGGAACAGACGAAGCGGCCGGGGCGCCGCCAGCACGGCCGCACATCGATGGAGTAGGGGTGGTCGGTCCGGTCAGCCATCCGGACATCGTGCCATGCCCCTCGGCCCCGACCAAGGTGCGGCAGCATTGTGAACGGCTCACATTTGCTTGCGGCCGGCTGCCTGCCCTTGACGTTTGGGATGAGTCCTCGGGATGCGCCCTCGCGGCGGAGCGGCGGGCTTCAGCCCTCGTCCTCGGTCTGGGAGGGGCGCAGGGAGCGCTCGATCGTCTCCAGAACCGTCTTGGCGAGCGCCGCGTCCGGATCGTCGCGGAACAGCACGTCGCGCAGCATGGCGAGGTAGCCTTCGAGGCGCTCGTCGTAATGGTCGGAATCGATCGAGCGCAGCACGCTGGCCAGGAAGCCCACCGCCATCTGGTGAGCCACCTGCTTGGCGCCGAGCTCGGCGAGGCCCTCGGCGAGGTTCGTCACCGCCGCATCGTGGCGCGCACTGACGGCGGCGAGCGCGGCGAGTTGCTGGGTCTGGTCCATCGGGGTCGGGTCCTCGGAACGCGCCTGCGGTCAGGATCGCCGCTTACGATTTCGCGTCGGCGAAGCGGCGGAACGCCTCGAGCGTCTCGGCGCTCACATGGTGCTCGATGCCCTCCGCGTCCCGCCGCGCCGTCTCGGCACTGACGCCCACGGCGCGCAGAAAGCGCTCGACGATGCGGTGACGCTCCCGCGACTGCTCGGCCAGAGCCTGCCCGGCCGCGGTGAGAAACACGCCGCGATAGGGCCGTTGCTGCACGAGGCCGTCCTCGGCGAGACGCTTGAGCATCTTGGCGACCGTCGGCTGGGCCACGCCGAGGCGGGCGGCGATGTCGACCTGCCGCGCCTCGCCGCCGTCGCCGATCAGGTCGGCGATCAGCTCGACGTAATCCTCCACGAGTTCGAGACGGCGCGCCTCGCGGGCCTGCCGGAAACTCTCGACATGGACCTGCGCATCGACGAGCGGCGCATCCGTGCCCGCACGGTGCGCTTTCGGTGCCGGCTTCTGCCCCATTTCTCGCGATGCATCCTGCATGAGGCGGCGGGCTCCTCCGTTCCCGGGCGCGACCCGGCCGGCCCGCGCACACATGATCAACATGGTTCACGAAACGCGCGCCGCACGGGCCACGCTCCGGCGCGGGCGGGCGATCCGCCGGGTGTCACGGTTCGTTCGTGCCGACCTGTTTAACCGATGTGCACCGCGATCGGGAGCCCGGTCGCGGATCCTCTTGCTCCCAGCCTCGGCACAGCTTTATAGCTAAAGCTATATGGCCGTATCGTCCCGACCGGCGCGCGGGGGCGGAAGCTCCTCGCGCGCCGCACCGCCCGTCGGCCCTCCGGCCGGAGCGACGGACCGGAGGGTGGGAAACGAGCGCCTCGACACGAATGGAAGCGGTGATGGATCAGGTTCGGCCGGCACCGCCCGGACAGGCCTTCGCGGAGCCGAGCCTCGGCGCGCTCAACGGCAGCGTGCCGGTGCGGGCGGGCGGCTCCTGGCTGTGGCGGCTCTTCGCCTTCCTCGGGCCGGGCTACATGGTCTCGGTCGGCTACATGGACCCCGGCAACTGG
>Ga0233425_10004850_pt1 | contig 21985 bp, 18 predicted proteins | sample Watercolumn_Towu_2_FD_181712 | JGI IMG/M metagenome (GOLD analysis project Ga0233425, IMG submission 181712) | Freshwater microbial communities from Lake Towuti, South Sulawesi, Indonesia - Watercolumn_Towuti2014_140_MG | ecosystem: Environmental > Aquatic > Freshwater > Lake | place...
TGCTGCGCAGCCGAATGACCACCTGCCCGCCGCCGGTGACCTCGGCGACCTGCACCGCTCCCAGGGTCTGGCTCCGAGCGGCGAACTCGAGCAGTCGGGCGGCTCCCGCTTCGGCGGCGAACGCCAGAGCGGCGGCCGCCAGCCCGACGAGAGCCATCATCATCCTGACCGAACGTAGCATGGTGTATGCTCGCGAGAGCAGCGTAGAGTGCGGCGTCGTCCGTCACGGAAGCGGAGGCCCGGTTCGGGCCTCCGCGTGCGTGTTCCTGTCCGGTTCTTCGTCGTCGAGAGCCGCTACTCCTTCGGCTCCTCCAGCAGCCGCTCGAGCGCCCGGATGCGCCGGGCCATCTCCGGCAGCTTCTGCGTCGCCGCCAGCACGCGCAGCGAGTGGTTGTGCGGTTTGGCGGGATAGCCGGAGTAGTAGCCCGGCTCGGGCAGGTCGCTGAACACGCCCGCCTGCCCGCCGATGATGATGTCGCTGCCGATCGTGATGTGGTCGTTGACCCCGACCTGGCCGGCCATGATGACCCGGTCGCCCACCGTCGCGGAGCCGGAGATCCCCACCTGACCGCACAGCAGGCAGTCCTCTCCCACGACGACGTTGTGCGCGATGTGCACGTGGTCGTCCACCTTGGTCCCGCGGCCGATCTTGGTCGCGCCGAGCGTCGCTCGGTCCACCGTCGAGTTCGCGCCGATCTCCACGTCGTCCCCCAGGATGACCGTGCCGATCTGGGGGATCTTCCGGTGCTTGCCGCCCTCTTGCGCGTACCCGAACCCGTCCCCGCCCACCGAAGCCCCCGGATGGATCACCACTCGCTCGCCAAAGGCGCAGCGGTCCCCCACGTACGCCTGAGGGCAGATGATCGTGTCGGCGCCCAGCGTCACGTTGTCACCGACATAGGCGGTGGGGTAGACGATGACGCGGTCGCCGAGCACGGCGTTGTCGCCGACATACGCGTGCGCACCGACGCTGACGCCCTCGCCGAGCCTCACATTGTCGCCGAGAACCGCCAGCGGGTGGACGCCGGGGAAGACGTTGGGCTTGGGCGCGAAGATCTCCAGCACCTTGCTGAAGGCCAAACGCGGATCCTCGGTCAGGATCATCGGCTTGCGCCCCCGGGGGGCGTTGGCGGGCGCGATGAGCGCGGCCGCGGGCGTCGTGTCCGCCTGCGGGAGGCGCTCCGGGTTGTCGATGAACGTGATCTCGCCCTCCCGGACGGAGTCGAGGCTGCCCACGCCCACGATCAGCGTGCGGCCATCACCCGTCAGGTTGCCGTTGACGATTGCTGCGATGTCTGCGAGTGGTATGGTCATCCTAGGGTCTCGCCCCTTCCGGTGTTTCCCCGCGATCCGCCGGTCCGGTGCCCGCGAGGGCTGGTCGCGCCCCCCAGTACTCACGTAGCAGCGGCCGGAACTCTTCGGTTGCGTCTCGCAGGGCCTGGCTTGTGTCCGACGCGAAGCGGGCGTCGAGCCCGTTTCGTGCCGCGACCGCTTGCACTGCGCCCTGCGTGCTCAACGCGATCTCACGCAGGAGCCGCGCGCGGGCTGCCGTCAATCGCTCGGCTCGGCGCCGGTGTGCCGACTGCTGCGCGGCCTCGATCTGCTGCAGCAGCGCCGACAGCTCGGTCACGTCCGGGGGCAGCGGGACCTCCGTTACATCCGCCGCCTCGGCCCTCCTCGTAGCAGCCTCCACGCGGTCCGGCTGCTGCTCTCGCATCTCGGCCCCCGCAGCCCGTAGAGCCTCGATGTGTGCCCGCCGCTCCGCGCCGGCTCGACGCCTCGCCTCCTCCACCGCGCGAGCCACCTCCGCCTCGCCCGCCTCTCGCAGCGCCCGCAGCTTCGCCTCTGCCTCGCGCTCGGCCGCCTCGACACGGGCCGTGATCTCCCGCCACACCGCCGCCTGCCGATCCAGCGCGGCCGCGGCCTCGTCCCTGTCCTCGGACACCGCCAGCCGCCGCAACTCCACCAGCTCGTCCCGACGTCGCTCGATCTCCCGAACCTCGAGGCTGAGCCGCTCGATCTCCGCCTCGTTCTGCGCTTCGCGCACGGCGTCCGCCGTCTCGCGCTGCAGCTGCGCCTGCGTCTTGGCGGGCTCCGGGTCAGGCCATGCCCCGAGGGACTCCTCCGCCTCCTGCACGTCGGCCGCGAGGGCCGCGTCGGCCTCGGCTTCCCAGACGGCGAGCGCGCCGGAGACGGGCGGCTCGATCCTGGGCGGGCCCAGCAGTCGGCGTTGCAGCGGCTCGCTCGCCAGCGCCCGCACGGCTCGGAGATCGGGCGACTCCCCCAACGCGGCCAGTCGGGCCGAGAGCCCGGCGACGGCCGGGTACAGCGGATGCTCGGACATCAACTGGGCCGGGTAGACGACCACGGCCTCCGGCTCCGGCGGCTCCTCGGTTACGGTCCCCGACCGCGCGCATCCCGCCAACACGTTCAGCACCGTCGGCGCCAGGCAGGCCGCGAGGCCCCACCCGAGCCTACGGGTTGCCGCCGCCCTCGGCCGGCCTGCCACCGTCTCCCTCCTTCGGCGGCTCGCCGCCGGGCGCCGCGCCCCCCGCAGGCGGCGTCGGCGTCGAAGCGCCCGCCGCCGGGGGCGCCATCTCATTCAGCTTCTTCACGACGTCCTCAGTCACGTCCTCGCCGCCGAAGTACACGTAGTCCTTTTCGACAATGAGCGCGAGGCCCTTCTCCGTCGCCACCGCGTTCACGGACTCCCGGACGGGCTTCATCAGCTCTTCACGGAGAGCCGCCATCCGCTGCTGCAACTGGCCTTCGAGGCCCTCGACTAGCTTCGTCAGCTCTCCGTCGCGACTCTTGGCGATGTCCTCGACCAGGGCGAACTTGTTCTTCTCCTCCGCCGTAAGCGGCCCGCCCGCCTGCTTGGCGCGGAGGTCCTGGTACTCCGTCTCCCGACCGGTGGCAGCATCCAGCAGGCTCTTCAGCTCGTCCTGCTGCTCCTTCGTGCGCTGCACCTTGGGCGTCCGGAGCAGCGTCCCGGCTCGCTCCCACTCGGTGTCCACGCAGAAGATGTAGCCGCCTAGCTCCCGCAGGTACTGCTGTTCACCATAATACCACTGGTTGAGGGCTTCTTCTTCCTGGAGCTTCCGCTCGAACTTGCGGCCCACGAGTTCCAGGTCCACGACGCCGACACGGAACACGGCCGGGGCGTCCTGCGCCCACGCAGCCGAGAACCCGGCCGCCAGCAGTGCCAGCGCCGTTGCGGCCACCGACCTCGGTTTTCGCATCGAACGAGTCCTTTCGGACCGGGAGCGGGTACACTCCCGATTGGGGGTTTCGACATCCACTTCTGTACAAGGTTTCAGAAAGATCTCTGCTCGCAGAACGCCGTGCGCCTACGGCCCGTTCCCTGGGCCTACCACTTGGCCGGGGCGTAGGCGACTTCCACTCGGCTGGGGATGCCCGTTCGGCCGCAGACGTTCACAGGGCGGACCTCCAGCACGTTCCTGCCCTCCCGCATCGGCCAATCGAACGCCTCGGCCACCGCGGCCCACTGGCCCCCGTCGATCCGCGCCTCGTAGTGGCTGAACCACGGCATGCAGTGCTCGAGCGTCACCTCTAGACGCGCGCCGTCACTCCAGCTGCTGCGGGCGCTCAGGCGGGCCATGTTGACGGTCCAGTACAGGTCGTCCGCATTGGAGGTCAGCACCCCCAGGACGGACGGGCCGAAGTGGGTCACGAAGCTCGGGAGGCACCGGCGGTCGAGCCACGTCCACCGGCCGATGCTGACCCGGGCATAGTAGTCGAGGGCGTTGTGACGGACGAACCGCCCGCAGATCGCGGCCGCGGCGTGCTCATCGAAATGCTCCATCTCGGGCATGAGCTGCGGCACCAGCCGGCAGTGCTCCCCGGCGGGCGTGGTGAAGGCCGGCTGCTCCTGGACCATCTCCAGGGCTCCTGCGTTGTGAGAGAGCCATGCGTCGTGGATCTCCAGCGCGGAGAGCGGCAGGCCGTCCCGCTCATAGTGGACGTTCAGGTCGGGGTCGAGGATGACCCACTTCCGGAACTCGTTCGACCAGATCTCCGGCACGCTGTGGCCCACGTTGCCCACGTTCAGCCCGCGGGGGAAGCCCACGTCCTGCACGCCGATGGCCACCGGCCGCGCCACCCAGCCCAGGGCGCGCGCGCACTCCACGAACACGCGGTTGTAGAAGCCGCAGTTGAAGTGCTCGCCCCGTTCGGCCTCCCGCAGGATGTCCAGCGCGTCCTGCACCCTCTCGAAGCTCAGCGACCACCCGTGGTCCCACCGGGAGCGCACCCACCGCTTCAGTGCACGCTGAGCCGCGAACTCGCTCGCGTGGCCGGCGATCACCTCGTCGAGCCGGTACTCCTCGCGCACCTGGGCCGTGCGCGGGGCCTGCGGGTCGCCGTAGTCCATCTGGGCGAAGTCGCCCACGAAGGCCGGCAAGTCGCAGCGGATGACCTCGAAGTCGCCTGGGATGGTGTGCAGGTCGAGTCTCACCGGCTGGCCTCCCCCCTCGTTCGTGCCGCGCTCACGCCCACTCACCGGCTTCGAGCAGCGTGAGGAACGCGGAGTCCTTCGTCTTCAGCGGCAGGTCGATCCGGCGGCGCAAGCGGCTCGACTCATACGTGGCGAAGATGAGCTCGGAGGACCGCAACGCGCGGCGGGCGGCGAGCTCCGGTTCGCGCTTCGTCCCCAGGCACGCCACCATGTCCGCGATCGCGCGGGACACCGCCTCCATGCCGTGAAGCCCGTCCTTGGTCTTGATCGCCTTCCAGCCTTTCCGGGCGGAGGACAGGACCCGCACGTGCGGCGCGGCGTTGTGGACCTCGACCATGCCCTCGGTCCCGATCAGCCGCAGGTCCGCGCCGAGGCTGGCGTCGTGGCCGGTCACGAGCAGCCCTCGCACACCGTTCGCGAACCGGAAGTGGCTCAGGCCCTGGCCCTCGTGGGGTAGGCCGAACACCGGGTGGCCGTCGCGGCCGTCGATCTGCCCGAGAACCCACTCGACGTCGGTCTCCCGGTTGAAGAAGCACAGCATGTCGAACCAGTGGGTGCCCCAGTCCATGACATTCGGGCAGGTGGCCTCGAGCCGGTGGAGCTGCCCGATCGTTCCGTCGTGGGCCAGCTCGCGCGCGATGCGGAACGGCTCCAGGAAGCGACGCTGGTGGTTGAAGGTCAGCTGCACGCCCTGCTTCTCACATGCAGCCACCATCCGCTGCGCCTCCCCCCACGTGGGGGCCATCGGCTTCTCGCTGTGGATCGCCTTCACCCTGGCCTTGGCGCAGTCGGTCACGATGGCGCAGTGGCTGGCGGGGTAGGTGCACACGCTGACCAGGTCCGGCTGTACCGCCTTGAGCATCTTCCTGTGGCTGTCGAACGTCTCCGGTACGCCGAACTTCTCGGCGAGGAAACGGGCATTGTCGGGCTGGATGTCGGCGATCGCGACCAGTTCGACTTGGGGATGCCCCGCGTAGCCTTGGGCGTGGCCGTGGCCCATGCCCCAGTACTGCCCGCCCTGACGCGCGCTGCCGGCGCCGATGATCGCCGCCCGGTAGGTCCTGGCCATGTCGGCACTCCTCCGTCCCCGGCGGTAGCCCGCCCGGGGGGTGTGATCGGGGCTGATTCGGCGGGGCTCGCCGATTCCCTCTCCTTCACAGTCTGCTCCGGGAGCACCGACGTCTTGTGTGCTCCCTCGCCTTGTGCTACAATCACCGTGCCTCCTACTTGCGCCCGGCACGACCCGCGTCACCATTCGCCGCACACATCGCAGCAGCAAGGGGGTTCGAGGATCATGGCCGCCGCTCAGCCGTCCGAACGTCGGGCCCGGTACGCCGAGGCCCTCCTCTTCTGGGCAATCACCCTCGTCGTCTGCGCCGGAGCAGGTTTCGGGAGCTACCGGTACGGCCGCAGCTGGATCGGCGACCGGCTGGGTGATGACGTGAAGCCGGTGCTGACCTCCGACCAACTGTCCAGTCGCGTCACCCCGGAGGCCTTCGAACGCAACGCCTCGGAGCCCGGCAGCGACGCCGCCGAGGAGCCGCCCAAGGAGGCCGTGGTGGAGGTGAAGGCTTCGGGCCTTGACGAGGCGGACAAGGCCAAGCTGGAAGCCGAGAAGTCCGGCGGCAAGACGGCCGTGGAACCGGATGAGTCGGAGGACTCGGCCGAGCCCGACGAGGCCTCGACCGAGGACGATACCGAACCCTCCGGGGAAGCAGACCGACCGGAATCCGAACCGCGCCGCACAGAGCGGGCGGCCTCGGCGGAGTCCGGGCGGTATGTGGTGCGGGCCGGCTCCTTCCGCGACCGGAAGAACGCCGAGCGCGTCCGCGACGAGCTTCGCGCCCAGGGCTACTCGCCGTACCTCACGACGGTCGTCAAGGACAATGAGGAGTACACCCGGGTGAATGTCGGCAGCTACGATGACCGGGATGAGGCCCTGAAGCTGCGGGGCGAGTTGCGCGGCGAAGGGTACGGCGACGCCGGGGTGTCGACGGAGTAGCGGCGCCTTGGCCGAGAAGGGAACATGCCCGGGCCCCCTGGGGGCCCGGGCATGTGGGTGTCTGGGGGGACACGGGCGAGTCTACCGGAACAGGTTGAACAGCCCGACCGCCGACCAGATGATGTCCTGCCACCACTGCCAGCCCCGGTCGTTGGGGTCCCGCGAGGGGACGTAGACGATGTCGCCCTCGATGAGGGGCACGTTGGCGCCGGCCAGGCTCTTCTCGGCCTTGCGGAAGTCCATCGGCACCGCCTCGGCGGCTGCGCCGCCGGGCTTGGTGCGGATCAGCCGCATCTTCCCGGGCAGCGCATCCTCGCGGAAGCCGCCCGCCACGCCGACCAGCTCCAGGGCCGTCATGCCGTCCGTGAGAGGATGCGCTCCGGGTATCATGAACGAGCCCGCCGCATACACCTTCTTCAGCTCGGGCACGAAGACGAGGTCGCCGGTCATGGTCTGCACGTTCGCCTGCAGCTGCCCCTGATCGGTGACGGACTTGAGGTCCACCACGATCGGCTGCGGGACTCCTGCGCGCTGGATCAGCACCCGCCGCAGGTCGGCCGTCGGCCTGGGTAGCGCGGTCTGCACCGCTCGTAGGACGCTCTGGTCCTTGGCGAGGTGCAGGTCGACCGCCCCCGGCTTCTCGACCGCTCCCACCACCAGCACTTCCGCAGGGTCGCGAGTCGGGACGATGACGGATTCCCCCGGCTGCACCACCACGTTCTCGGCCATGTCGCCCTGGACCCAGAGCTTCTCCAGGTCCACGGTCTCCGATCGGTCTTCGCCCACCACCATCGCCTTCTGCATGTCCGCCTGGGGGGTCAGACCCTTGGCCTGCGCCAGCACCTCGAGCAGCTTCATCGGCTCGGGGGCCGGGAAGGACGTGGGCTCCGTGACCTCCCCCGCGACCGTGATCTTGTCCGCGGCCCGCACCACGAGCGAGTCGCCCGCCTGCATCTTCAGGTTCTGCGACATGTCGCCCTGGTTGAGCAGCGCGTCGAGGTTCACGCTCTCCGTCTCGCCGGCTTGCCGGAGGATCGTGGCTGCGGAGAGGTTCGCGCCCTCCTTGACCCCGCCGGCCGCGTTGAGGGCCCGCATGACCGTAAGCCGGTCGGCCTCCTCGGGCTCCAGGGGCTTGGTCCCCGGCTCGATCACCATCCCGAACACGGAGAAGTCGGCATTCGCCCCCTTCGGGACATAGATTAGGTCCCCGTCGCGAGCCGGCGTCGGCTCCGTCACGGCGTCGCCCTGGCGAATGCCGTTGAGGTCGATCACGAAGGAGGCTTGCCCCGCTCGAGTGACGCGCACCTGGGTGAGGTCGGCCTGCGGGGCGATCCCCGCCATGAGCACCGCACTCGCCAGCGACCCGCCGAAGGGCACCGTCACCGAGCCGGGGTCCACCACTGCCCCGGAGACCGCCACCTTGCGGGTCGAGGCCTCCGTGTCGAGGTCCACCTGCACCATCGGCCGCCGGATGAGCGCCCGCAGGCGGGTCGTGATGTCCTGCGCCAGCTCGTCGGTGGTCCGCCCGGCGGCCTGAACCCCCTTGTTGTACATGATACTGATGGTGCCGCCGTCGCTGATCCGGTGTTTGCCGCTGAACTCCGGCTCCATGAAGACGCGTACCGAGATCACGTCGCCGGGGCTCAGCACATACCCCGACGCGTCGGAGCCCACGAAGCCCGAGAGCTCCCCTCCACCAACGTCCAGCCCGCCGCCGACATCCACCGCATCCTGCGCCCGGAGGCCGCCGAGCGCCCACAGCTGCGAGAACGCCAGCAGGGCGGCAAGGGGACCGAGCCCGATGGTTCGTCGGTGCGCACGCATGGTGGAACCTCCCGCGACGATGGGGTCTCCGGCAGCACGCGGTCTGCACCTGAGCATCGGTCGGATTGTATGCCCCCGCAGGACCACTGTCAAGCCGCGCAGCGCCCGGCAGGAGCGAGTCCGTTGCCGTCGGCGCGGCGCTCTGGTATAATCGCGGCGCTGTCCCGGTCTCTCGTCGGTGGGAGGGCGGCCATGTCCTTGCTCAGTCGGCTCGAGGCCGCTCTCGAACTCATCGCGGAGGGCGGCGCCGAGCGTGTGTTCGGGGGGCGCCTGGACCTCGTCGCCGTGGGCCAGGAGCTCTACAACGCTGCGGTCGAGCGGGCCGTCGACGGCTCGGAGGGCCCGCTGGCGCCGAACGCTTTCCGCGCGGAGTTGGCCCTAGTCGACTACGGGCACTTCCGCCATGAGGTCGAGGCGCTCCAGGCCCGGTACGCGATGTCCCTGTGGGCGCGGCTGCGGGAGGCGGGCTATGCGCTGGCCTCGCCGCCGGGGGTGCTGGTGACCCCCAACGAGCGCGTGGCTGAGGGCGTCGCGCAGGTCGCGGCCGCCTTCGTGGCGACGGCGCCGAGGTTCACGCTGTCGAACCCGGCCACTGTCGAGACCGTCTGCCGACTGTCTGCGCCGACGACGTTGGGCCGGTCCTCCGACTGCGACCTCTGCTTGGCGAGGGCGTCGGTCTCCCGGCGCCATGCGCAGATCATCTGGGATCGGGCCGACTTCGTTCTGGTGGACCTCGGCAGCAGCAACGGGACGCAGCTGAACGGTGTCGAGGTGTCGAGGGCGGTGTTGCAGACGGCCGACCGGCTGACACTGGGGGATGTCGTATTGGAGTTCGCGCCGGAGATCGTGCCGCTCTCGATCGGCGTCGGCGCCGTGGTGGCCTGAGCATCCGAGGCGTCCCTGAGGCGCTTGTGCGCGGTGATGGCTGTGACGAGCGAGATAGCCTGGCTGGTCGGTCGGTACGCGTTCTTGGGGCTCCTGTACCTGTTCGTGCTGCTGGTGCTGCGGGCGCTGGTGGCCGAGTTGCAGACGGAGCCGGCCCCCTCGTCGCCGGCGCACCCCGCCCCGGCTCCCGCGGCGCGTCCGGCTCCGGGGCCGGCGATCGAGGTGCGCGAACCCGAGCCGCCCCCTGCCGCGCCGGAGGCAGTCAGGGCGCCGGTCGTGGCGACACTGCCGCCGCGCCTGATCATCGTGGAGAGCCCCGATCCGCTCGGGCTGCCTACCGGGACCACCATCAACCTCACCGCGGTGACGACCCTCGGACGAGGCGCCCACAACTCCGTTGCGCTGCCGGCGGACAAGTTCGCTTCGACGAACCACGCTCTGGTCTTCGTGCGGGACGGGGCCATGCACCTCCGCGACCGCGGCTCGACGAACGGGACGCTCCTCAACGGCGAGCGCCTGGAGGGCGAGGTTGCGCTGCGCGACGGGGACCGCATTACTGTCGGCGCGACGGTCCTGCGGTATGGCGCCGGCGCTACGCCGCCGGAAGGCCCGGCCGAGATGTAGCATCCGTCATCCTCGCCCCAGTGGCCCTGGCCTTCGCCGCAGAGGCCCCCGGGCGCGACTCTGTAGAGGTCTCACATCAGTCCCCACCGCCGCCGTGAGCTCCTGCTGCTCTGCTTCGCCGCCCTGTTGGTGGGTGCGGCGGCGGTTCAGGCCTGCCACGCCCTGGGTAAGCCGCTGCATCTTGCCACGCGGCTCTTCCCGGCTCCGTGTGCGCTGATCCTGGCGACCTTCCTGATCGACCGTGTCTCCCCCCGCCGCGACCACGCGCTGCTGCCCGCCGTCGCCGGGCTCGTGGCCTGCGGCCTGCCGATCCTGTTCCGGCTGGAGTTGGCCGACGTCGGATCACCGGGTACGCGGCAGATGTGGTGGCTCATCGTCGGAGCCGTGGCTCTCGTGGCGACCTATGTGTTGGTGCGGGACGTCCGGCGGCTGGCTCGCTACAAGTACGTCTGCGGGCTGGGCGCGGCCCTGCTGATCGTGGTTACGATGCTCTGGGGTCACGAGGTGAACGGCGCGCGCCTGTGGCTCGGCCTGCCCGGCATCCTGACCTTCCAGCCCACGGAGTTGGCCAAGATCCTGGTGTGCCTCTTCCTGGCCGGGTATGTCGCGGCCAAGGGGGACATGCTGGTGGCACGTGGACCGCGGTTCCTGGGGGTATCGGTCCCCGAGATGCGCTACATGGCCCCGCTGCTCGCGGTGGTGGCCTTCTCGCTGGCCATGTTCGTGGTGCAGCGGGACCTCGGGGCCGCGGTGCTCGTCTTCGGCGTCGTCATCGCCATGGTGTACCTCGCCACCGGGCGCAAGACCTACGCACTACTGGGCGTCATCCTGTTCATTGGCGGCGGACTGGCCGCCGATCACCTGTTCCCTCACGTTCACCGGCGCATCGGCGCATGGCTCGACCCCTGGGCTGATCCGAGCGCCGGCGGCTGGCAGATCGTGCAGTCCCTCTTCTGCTTCGCGGAGGGCGGTGTGACCGGGACGGGCCTCGGGCGCGGTCTGCCGGACCCCAGCCAGCTCCCCGCCGCCCACACGGATCTGGTGGTCTCCGTGGTGGGGGAGGAGCTTGGTCTTGCCGGCCTCGTCGCGCTCCTGCTGCTGGCGGCGATGCTGGTCTACGCCGGGCTCAGCATCGCCTGGCGATCCCGAGACCGCTTTGGGGCCCTGCTGGCGGCGGCGCTGTCCACCACCTTCGCTCTGCAAGCCCTGGTCATCGTGGGGGGAGCGACGAAGCTGATTCCGCTGACGGGGATCACCTTTCCCTTTGTCAGCTATGGCGGCACCTCGGTCCTCGCGAACTGCGTCTCGATCGGCCTGCTGCTGTGCATCTCTCGCGACTGCAACCAGCCCGAAGCTCCGGGCCGCAGGGCGCCCGCCGGTGAGCGCCGGACGGTGCTGGAGCCGACGGGGGCGGAGCCAACGTGAAGCAGTCCGAGCTCGCCCATAAGGTCAAGGAGCTGGCCTTCATCGCGCTCATCGCCTTCTGCGCGATGCCCTTCTACGTCGGCTACTGGGCCATCTTCCGCGAGCACGACCTGAAAGCTCACAGTCTGAACAAGCGCACCGAGGCCCGCCTTGCCCGCACGAAGCCCGGCCGCCTCCTCGCCGCAGATGGCGAGGCAATCCTGGACCGCCGCCCGACCGAGCGAGGGACCTGGGAGCGCGTCTACGTCTCTCCGCGCACCTACTGCCATCTGACCGGCTACAACCTGCAGACCGGGCTGCAGCTCTCTCTCCGGTCTCAGCTCCTGGAGCCCGCCAGCCGGCGGGACTTGGTGGCTTTCCTGGCCAGCCCCGAGCCGGTGGGTGACGATGTGCAGCTGACGATCGTGGAGCGGGCTCAGGCGCTGGCGCGCGAGCGGCTGGAGGGCCTGTCCGGCGCCGTCGTCGCCCTGGACCCGAAGACCGGGGCCGTCCTGGTCCTGGCCAGCTCGCCTGCCTACGACCCGGCGGCGATCACGAAGACCCACGAGAGCTGGGAGCTGTTCAGCACCGATCCCCAGTCGCCGGGCCTGGACCGCGCCGTGCAGGGCCTCTACCCGCCGGGGTCCGTGTTCAAGCCTCTCACGGCGGCGGCAGCGCTCGAGAGCGGGGCGGTCAGCGTCGACACCGAGTACACGTGCGGGGGCGTACTCAAGGTGGGCGACCGCGACCTGCGCTGTTGGAAGGCCGAGGGCCACGGTACGCTCAACCTGGCCGGCGCGGTCGCCCAGTCATGCAACGTGTACTTCGCTCAGCTCGGTGAGGCGCTTGGCACCGAGGCGCTGTCTAACTACGCGGCAGAGACGGGCCTGTTCGCGCGTCCGCCGCTGGAGCTTCCGGCGAACGCCGTCGCTGCGGCCCGGCTTAGGACGCAGGCCACGGACGACCTCGCCGCCGCAAGCTACGCGCTCGGCCAGGGCGATCTGCTGGTGACCCCCTTTGCCGTGGCCCAGCTCGCGGCGGCGATCGCCAACGGCGGCGAGCTCATGCGCCCGCACCTGGTCAAGGCGGTGCTGGCGCCCGACGGGAGGGTGCGCTACGCCATCCAGCCCGCTGTCGAGCGACGCGCCCTACGGGAGACCACGGTGCGCCTGCTCGCAGGGATGATGCAGTCGGCGGTCGAATCAGGCACGGGACAAGCCGCTCAGATCGAGGGGCTCCAGGTCGCGGGCAAGACGGGCTCGGCCCAGACGCCGCTCGGCGACGCGCACGCCTGGTTCATCGGCTTCGCGCCGGTCCAGGACCCTCGCGTGGCGGTGGCGGTCATCGTCGAGCACGGTGGCAGCGGCGGCGCGGCCGCCGCGCCCATTGCGCGGGACATCATGGAAGCTCTGCTGCGTTCGTAGCTCGGAGCGCCGGCTCCGACGCATGGGTCGGGCATCGATGCCCGACGCCGTCCTTGGGGGAGTCCTCATGAAGGGCAGGCTCTTAGCGGGCCGCTACCAGGTCGAGGAGGAGCTGGGCCGTGGCGGCATGGCCACGGTCTACCGGGCCTTCGACCGGTCGCTCGAGCGGCAGGTTGCGGTGAAGGTCCTGCATCCCGAACTGGCGGGCGATGAGGAGTTCGTGGCGCGCTTCCGCTCGGAGGCGCAGTCGGCTGCGCGGCTCTCCCACGCCGGCATCGCCCAGATCCACGATACCGGAACCGATGACGGGGACTACTTCATTGTGATGGAGTACCTCCCCGAGCCCGACCTGAAGGCCATCATCCGCAACTACGCGCCTCTGCCGGTCCACAAGGTCGCCGAGGTGGCCGTGCAGGCCTGCGAGGCCCTCGGCTACGCCCACCAACACGGCATCATCCATCGGGATGTGAAGCCTCACAACATCCTGTTCACCGCCGATGGCCGGGCCAAGCTCGTCGACTTCGGGATTGCCGCCGCCGTCGATGAGAGCCGCCGCGAGGGGGCCCTCGTGGGCTCGGCCCATTACCTCTCCCCGGAGGAGGTCCGGGGCAACGCGCCGACGCCCCAGTCCGACCTCTACTCGCTGGGCGTCGTGATGTACGAGTGCCTCACGGGCCGGACCCCCTTCCAGGGCGAGACCGCGGAGGCCGTGATCGCGAAGCGCCTGGCCGGGCCGCCGCCGGCGCCCCGGACACTGAACCCGAACATCCCGCCCGCCGCCGAGCATGTCGTGATGAAGGCGATGGCCCGCGATGCGAATCAGCGCTACCAGTCTGCGGGCGAGATGCTGGCCGACCTCCGGCGGCTCGCGGCGGGAGCGCCCGTGGAGGCGCCCCCCGACTCCGAGGCTACCCGCACCCTGGTGCTGCCGCGGCAGCCCGACGCCGTCACCCCCGGCCCGGTGCGCGAGGCCCCGCCGGGCCCCCGCCGACCGGCGCCGGCGCCGCCTCCCAAGAAGGAGGGGCTCGGCTGGGCTTGGGGGGCCGCGGGGTTCCTCATCGGCGTCATCGCCCTGGTCGGGCTCGTCTTTCTGTTCCAGTACCTCTTCTACCCGGGCGCCCAGCGCGCGGCGAAGGTGAATGTCCCCGGCGTCACGGGGCTCTCCCAGGAGCAGGCCCGCCAGATGCTCGAGGAGGCGGGGCTCTCCGTCGGCAAGGTGCGCGAGGACCCCGATGCTGAGAGCACCCCCGGCACCGTGGTCTCGCAGAATCCGCCCGCCAGCGAGCGGGTTGTCGAGGGGACGAAGGTGGATCTCGTGGTGGCGGCGCGCGATGAGTCCCGTGACAAGGTCGTCCAGGTCATCCGCGTGATCGGGCTTCCCCTGGAGGAGGCGGAGGCGAACCTGCGCCGCGTGAAGCTGAAGCTGGGGCAGGTGACGGAGGTCTACGACGCGGCCGCCCCCGCGGGTCAGGTGGTCGACCAGGACGTGCCCCCGGACACCGAGGTGGCCGAGTACCAGGCCATCGGACTGACCGTCAGCAAGGGCCCTGAGCCCACGGGCGACGACGGCGAGCCGTCCGCGAATGGGGACGACAAGGAGCCTGGCGACGAGGACGCGGTGGTTGACCCGGTGGTCAACATCAGCGAGAACGCCGGTCTCTCGGACGATCCCACGGTCCGGCAGTTCGAAATCCGCGTGATCGCCCAGGGGTCGAAGGAAGGTCAGGACATCCAGGTGTTCCTGCAGGACGACCAAAGTCCGCGAAACCTCGTCATGCAGGTCCCGCTGGACCCCGGGCAGAGCGACGACAAGACCGTGACGACCCACGGCTCCGCCACCTTCGAGATCTGGTGTGACGGCAGGCTGGTGAACCGTGCGGCCTATCCGCTGTCGTCACCGTCGCAGCCCGAGTAGCGAGCGGTCGCCGTACGCAGTCTCCGGACGCAGCCTACGCAGCAGGGAGAAGAGGTCGCCATGCGTGAAGCACTTCGACTCGCCGCGCTTATCGCCTTGATGGCGGTGTCGGCGTGGAGTTCCGCTGATGACATCGTCGTCGGCGCCGTGAACATCGTCGCGGCCGACAACGGCGGCCGCGTCCTCAGCGCCTCCAGTGAGGCCCTCGAGCGCGGCAAGGTCATCCGCGAATGGCGGAAGGAGAACCTCATCGACGGGAAGCGCGTCGAGGGGGCGATCGTCCCGGCCGACTCCTACGGCTGGGCCACCGAGACGCCGCCCAGTGCCCGCTCGCCCCACTGGGTCGTCTTCGCCTTCGCCCAGGACAAGCCGCACCTCATCGGCGCCGTCCGCGTCGACCCGCGCACCAACGACCCGGAGATCATCGGCCGGTGGATCCGCAACTTCCGCGTCGAGATCTCCGTCACGACCTCTGAGGGCCCGTGGGAGTCGGTGGGCAGCTTCGAGGTCATCAGTCATCCCACCCCTCAGATGTTCACGCTCGCGACCCCCGTTCTGGCCCGCTACGTCCGCCTCGTGGTGACGTCCTGCCAGGGCGCGAGGGCCGTCGCCCGGCTAAGCGTCGGGGAGTTTGAGGTCTACGAAGCCCTCCTGGGCGACGATGAGCTCACCCGGATCATCGTCTCGCTCGAGCAGGAGCTCGGCCGGCTGCGCCAGTTTGCCCTCGGCCAGGGCGCCGCTCTCGCCGGCGCCGCCGGTGACGTGCCCGCCTACGCCGACAGTCTCCTCGCGAGCGCCCGCGGCGGCGCCGTCGTGGCGGCCTCCAGCGAGGCGACCGATGCCGGATCGACCACAGGCGGGGCCGCGCCGAAGGCCCTCGAGCAGTGGCGCGCCGCCAACCTCATCGACGGCTTCGTTGCCGCTCCCGACGTCGAGCCGGAGATCCCTTCATTCGGCTGGTCTTCCGATGCCGCTCCGACGGAGACCGCCCCCGAGTGGGTCATCTTCCAGCTCCCCACCGAGACGCCGACGGTGATCGACGCTGCGGCCGTCGACACCCGCACCCGCGATCCGTGGGGCATGATGCGCGGCGCCAAGGAGATCGAGGTCCTGACATCGATCGAGGGGCAGGACGGGCCGTGGAAGTCCCTCGGTCGCTGGGAACTGGCCGCCGAGCCTGGGCCGCGGGTCTTGCGCTTCCCGCCGGCGGAAGCGCGCTGGGTGCGGCTGAACGTCCACTCCAGCTACGGGTCCGACCGTTACGTCCAGCTCGGGGAGTTCGGCGTGTACCGGCTGACCCCGCAGCAGGACCCTCTCGGGGGCGTTGTCCTGGAGTGCGAGAACGTGCTCCACAATCTCAAGCTGTACAAGGAGGGGGCCTTGCAGCCTCCCCCTCCGACGCAGCCCTAAGCGGCCCGGCAAGCCCGATTCCACGGCCTCGCAGGCCATTTCGGCGCAGGGCGTGTAGGTTGACACCCGTTGGGGCATACTGTATAATGCAGGCGCATTCAGTGCGAGAATCCGCTGATTCCGGCCTCATTCGCGCTGTCAGCGTCGGCCCGCAGGAGGCGGCCTGCGAGTATGCCTGTCGCGCCTGGAGACGTCGTCGAGGGCAAGGTCGTCAAGGTCGTCAAGTTCGGTGTCATTGTTGAGGTGCCGGAGGGGAAGCAGGGCCTGGTTCACATCTCGGAGATCGCCGACGCCTACGTTCGGGATGTGGCCGACTACTTCGAGGAGGGGGATGCGGCGAAGGTCAAGGTCCTCGGGACCGATGAGCGCGGCCGGCTGCAGCTGTCGGTGAAGCAGGCCGAGGTTCGTGAGCCGATCCGTCCTGTGGAACCGCCGCCGCGACGATCCGATACCCCGCGTGGGCCGGACTCCTTCGAGGAGCGCCTTTCGGCCTTCATGAAGCACAGCGAGAAGCGCTTGGTCGACTGGAAGCGCAACCGGGAACCGAAGCGGAGGAAGAAGCGGCGAAAGTAGGAACCGATGCGGCCGAGTCCATGGCCGCCCCACAAACTATCCCAATCGCTCACACTCCCGCTCTGCGGCGCTGAGTCCGGCGGGCTCCCCTAACGGCAGGTTTCCCTGCCGTCCGATAGGATCAGGCCCGGAAGAAGGGAGTGTACCCCCATGACTACCAGACGGACTCACCAGACGTCTCCCTTGTTTGGCGGCGTAGACTGCCTTGCGCCCCTGCTCTTGGCCGTCGCCCTGCTCCTCGCCGCTCCGGTCTTGGCCGGCGGCAAGGGCGGTAAGGGCGGAGGTGGAGGCGGAGGAGGCAAGGTCTCATCCTCCTCGTCCTCCGGCGGGAAGTCGGGCTCGTCCGGTCACACCTCCTCGCGGGCATCGTCCAGCGACAACGGTGGCTCGAAGAGCGGGTCGGGTGGTGGAGGTGGCTCCCACGGCAACCGTGGCGGCGGCGGTGCCGGCGGTTGGGGCACAGGTGGTGGCGGCAGCGCCCCGGTCACGGCGTACGACCCGCCGAAGCCCTCGGGTCACACCCCGAAGGCCTCCGGCCATGGCTCGGGCGGTGGGTCCGGCGGCGGCTGGAGCAGCGGGTGGCAACCCAGCGCCCCTCGTGCCACCGACCTCGGTGCGCCCAAGCCCTCTGCCCCGCGTACGAGTGGCTCGCCCAGCCACTGGGGCGGCAGCCCCTCCGGCGGACAGAAGGGCCCCGACCCCAGCCCAAGCGGAGGCTTCTCCAGCCCGGCGCCCAAGTGGGGCACGGGCGGCGGCGGCTGGCAGGCGCCGTCTGATCCGGGCGGCAAGGGCTCGGGCGGCTGGCAGCGTCCCTCTCCCGGCGGCAAGGACGTAACGCCGCCTCGAGTGCCGCCCAAGACCGGCCCGATCACCCCGCGCCCGCCGTCGGACAAGTCCCCTGTGCCGCCGGGCTCTCATGGCGGCCGAGGCGATCCGGGAGGCGGGTTCTACCCCGGGCGAGGAGGCGGCCACGACTCGTGGCGTCCACCCAAGACCGGTCGGGTCAGCTACCGCGCGTGGGACGATCACCGGCCCCCCTGCCCGATCTACTGGAACCCGCGCTACCGTCACTACTACTACCGCACGCTCCCCGGCGTCTACATCTACGGCGGCTGGGGCGCGGGATGGTACGATCCCTGGTGGTGGGGCAACTACTGGTGGCCCGAGTACCGCACCACGGAGGTCCATCACTACTACCACTACGGGTACGACGACCCAGGGCAGTACATGCCGCCCGAGGAAGGGGCGCCCTGGATCGACGCCGAACTACAAACGGCGATGGTGGACGTCGCCGTGGCCTGGAGCACGGGCGATGTGAAGCTCCTGCAGGCCCATCTCACCCCGGAGGCCCCGGTCGCGGTCCGTCACGACTGGGAGCGGGACGAGCAGTGGGTCCTGGCGCCGCCGGTGTTCCTGGACATGGTCGTGGAGGCCCTGGACGCCCAGACCGAGAGCCGCTTCCGGTTCGTGCAGGCCGAAGAGATGGAGCCGGGGCTCGTGTGGGCCGTGGCGGAGCACACCTTCCGCCTCCGCGATGATGATCGCGAGCGGTCGACCACGATGGAGTACATGTTCCGCCGGAACGAGGGCACTTGGCTCGTAGAGGCCATCCTCGCCAGTCCGGCGAACTACTGGTGGGCGGATCCGGAAGTCCTCGACGACGCCGCGCGTGAGAGCGCCCGTCTCTTCGAGGAGCTGGATCGCGCGAGGGTGTCGGAAGCAGAGTAGCGGGCGTCATCCGCGGGGAAAGCCCCGCCCATGCGGACTGCGCGGCGTCCCGGACCGGAGCCCCAACCCGGCCCGGTGAGGCCTACGGCAGAGCGGAGCGGGAGGCGGCCCTTCGGCCGCCTCCCTTGTTGCCTGCCTGCCCGGAGCACGCTTCAGGCAAGCACGGGGCTAGTTGGGAGGCCCACACGGCGCGATGTCAGATGATACCCGTCCACCGCAGGATGGTTCGGGCCCGGGCGACATGCGCAAGGAGCTCGAGCGCTACAAGATCGTGGTCGCCGAGCTGCAGCGCAAGATCAAGGGCATGGAGGCGCAGCTCAGCACCGCCACGACGATGGCCGAGATGCCTCAGGTCATCGTCACCAAGCCCAAGCTCCACGAGACGCTGCAGCGCTTCATCCGCAAAGTCGCGATGATCAGCCAGGCCGAAAAGGCCGCGATCATGCTCTACTCGCCCGAAGACGGCGAGCTCACCGTCTTGCCTCCCGCCCTCGGCCTCACCGCCGAGCAGGTGAAGTTCTTCCGCATTCGCGGCACCGAGGGCGTCACCGGGCTCGTCTTCCGCGAGGGCCAGCCGGTCGTCTTCAACGACGCCGTCCGCGACGAGCGCACGATCAAGGACAATGTGGCCTTCCTGAACGTGCGCAACGGCGTGTGCGTCCCGCTGATCATCAAGAAGCGCGACGAGGAGGACAAGGTCGTCGAGCAGCGCACCATCGGCGTGATGCACGTCTTCAACAAGCGCATGGGGATGGACTTCAACGAAGAGGACGTGCGCTTGCTGCAGATGCTGGCCGAGCAGTGCGCCGCGATCGTCTCCAACGCGCAGCTCTACATCCAGCTCAGCGAGCAGAAGGAGGAGCTCGAGGAGACCCTCCAGAGCATCAAAGCGGGCGTCGTCGCGGTCAGCGGCGAGGGGGAAATCCGCTTGGTCAACGGTGCCGCCGCGGCCGCTTTGGGCGCCGCCCCCTCCGACCTCGTCGGCCGGCCCTTCCTGGAGGCCATCGCCGATGCCCGCATCCGCAGCATTCTCAGCGACGCTCTCGACTCGAAGGAAGAGGTCACCCGCGAGATCTCCCTGGGCGAGGGCCGCGAGGCCCGCCACTTCCAGGCCCAGGCCAGCGTGATGCGCGGCGACAACGGGGTCGTGCAGCACGTCGTCGCCATCCTCAACGACATCACCGACATCCGCAACGTCGAGCGCATGAAGACGGCCTTCGTCTCGACCGTCTCTCACGAGCTCCGGACACCCCTCACCTCCATCAAGGGCTTCATCGCCACCCTGCTGGAGGACGAGGAGGGGTACTTCGACGATGCCACCCGTCGGGAGTTCTACGAGATCATCGATCAGCAGTGCGACCGACTCACCCGCCTCATCAGCGACCTGCTGAACATCTCGCGCATCGAGTCGGGCCGCTCCTTGGACCTCCACCTCACGCGCGTCGCCGTCGTCCCGGTCTGCGAGCGGGTTCTGGCCGCGCAGCAGTCCTACACCGACCGGCATCAGCTCAAGCTCGAAGCGCCCGAGGGCCTCCCGGAGGTCACGTGCGACCAGGACAAGCTGGAGCAGATTCTAGACAACCTCCTCGGGAACGCGATCAAGTACTCCCCGGATGGCGGCGAAGTGAGGGTCTCCGTCTACGACGAGGGCGACTCCATCCGCCTCGATGTGGCCGACCAGGGCCTCGGCATACCCGAACGCCACCGCGACCGGATCTTCGAGCGCTTCCACATGGTCGATGACGATGTGGACCATCGGTCCGTGAAGGGCACGGGCATCGGTCTGTACCTCGTCAAGGCTCTGGCGCAGGCCCACAAGGACAGCTCCGGGAATACCGGAGACGTGTGGCTGGCCCACAGCGTTGTCGACGAGGGCTCCACCTTCAGCGTCCGACTGCCGAAGGTCGCCGATGAGGGCAAGGCGCAGGCCTGAGGCCGCCCTCGTGCCGCCGCCTGATCCCGGTCTCGACCTGGCGCGGGCCCTGCGGCCCGCGCATCGGCTGTCTGGGGATTTCCGCGGCGGCCGCACCGCGACACCGACAGGAACCGCTCCATGAAGATCGCCTTCGGTTGTGATCACGGCGGGTGGCCCTTGCGCGACACGATCATCGATGCCATTCACAGCGCTCGGCACACGGTGGTCGACATCGGCCCGGATTCGCCGGAGAGCAGCGACTACCCCGAGTTCGCGGTTGCCGTGGCCCGGGCCGTGGCCGCCGGGGAGGCCGACCTGGGCATCCTGGCGTGCGGCACGGGCATCGGGATGGCCATCGCCGCGAACAAGATCCCCGGCGCGTATGCCGCGAACGTCGCCGACCCCTTCTCCGCGCGGATGGCTCGCGAGCACAACGGCGCGAACATCCTCACCCTGGGCGGCCGTACCCTCGGCCCCGAGGTCGCGCGGATGCTCGTGGAGGCCTTCCTCTCGGGCGAGGTGAGTTCGCAGGTCCGCCACCAGCGGCGGAGGAAGAAGATCAAGGCGGCCGAGCGGGAGGGCCGGGAATGACCGACGCCGCGCCCGCGCCTCGCCGACCGTCGTGGGACGAGTACTTCGTGGAGATCTGCGCGGTAGTGGCGCGCCGGTCGACCTGCCTTCGGCGGCATGTCGGCGCGATCCTCGTCCGCGATCGCCGCATCCTCGCCACCGGGTACAATGGGCCGCCGCGCGGACTGAAGCACTGCGCGGAGCTCGGCGGCTGCTACCGCGAGCGGATGGGCGTCCCCTCGGGCCAGCGGCACGAGCTTTGCCGCGCCCTCCACGCCGAGCAGAACGCGATCATCCAGGCCGCCCTGCACGGCGTCGGGACCCCTGGTTCGACGATGTACGTCACTAACTTCCCCTGTTCCCTGTGCGTCAAGATGCTCGTGAACGCGGGGGTTGTACGCGTTGTCTACCGTGGCGAATACCCCGATGCGCTCGCCGCCGAGATGCTGGCCGAAGCGGGGGTCGAGGCCGTCCGCTGGACCGGGCCGGAGGAGACCGAGGGGCAGTGATCGCGGCCTTCGTCGTCGGCGCCGTCACGGCGCTCATCCTCACGCCCCTGGTCGGGCGGCTCGCCGTGCGGGCCGGGGCTGTGGACCGGCCCGACGCGCGCCGCGCCCACCAGCGGCCCACACCCACATGGGGAGGCTTGGCGATCTTCGTCGGGTTCTGGGCGGGGGCGCTGCTCTTCGCCTGGCCGCTATCGCGGGGCCTCTGGGCGATCCTGGCCGCCTCCTGTGTGCTCGTGGTCGTCTCGCTCATCGACGACCGGCGCGGCCTCTCGCCGCTGCTCCGACTCGGGGTGCACTTCGTCCTGGCAGCGCTGCTCTGGTGGCTCGGCGGGGTGAGGATCTACGGCTTCGAATGGCCCTTCGGCCCGCTGGGCGAGCACTACGTGCGGCTGGGCAGCGCGTCCCTCCCCGTAACCGTGCTGTGGATCGTGCTCATCATCAACGCCATGAACTGGCTCGATGGCATGGATGGCCTGGCCGGAGGTGTCGCCGCCATCGCCGCCACCACCCTTGCCGTCCTGGCGGCGGGGATGGGCTGGCGTGAGGTGTCCGTCATGGGGGCGGCGCTCGGCGGCGGAGTGCTGGGGTTCCTGCGGTACAACGTGAAGCCGGCGCGCATCTTCATGGGCGATACGGGCGCCATGTTCCTGGGCCTGATGCTGGCCTGCATGGCGGTCATCGGCCCGCTCAAGGTCGCCACCTCGGTCACGGTCCTCGGCCCGATG
>Ga0233425_10004851_pt1 | contig 21985 bp, 15 predicted proteins | sample Watercolumn_Towu_2_FD_181712 | JGI IMG/M metagenome (GOLD analysis project Ga0233425, IMG submission 181712) | Freshwater microbial communities from Lake Towuti, South Sulawesi, Indonesia - Watercolumn_Towuti2014_140_MG | ecosystem: Environmental > Aquatic > Freshwater > Lake | place...
TCGGGTTGCCCGCACCAACTGCCCGTCTCGCCGCATCGGCCGTCGGGTTGCCCGCACCAACTGCCCGTCTCGCCGCATCGGCCGTCGGGTTGCCCGAGTCGGCGTTTACACGAAGATCCTCCGGCCCTCGAATTCAGGCGCTGCTATGCCTCTCGGCACAAGCCGAGGGCACCGGCCTTGCAAGCCGAGGGCTTGCGCCCCTCAGCGTTTGCAACCAGTCTGGATGATGGATCGGCGTTCCTAGTACCTGGCCGACACCGTTGCCATGGCATTGAACCCGGGGGCATCGATGCCGGACCCGTGGTACTTGTAGTTCGTGTCTGCGAGGTTCTCGAGGGAGATGTTGGCATCGAGGAAGTCGAAGGGGGCGTATCCGGCCCGGAAGTTGTAGGTGACCCAGCCCGGAGTCCCCTTGCAGTCCGCTTCCGAGAGGAGCTTGCCCGGGTTGCCCGGATCCTCGCAGATACGCAGATCCGTGTAGTCCTCGCCCGCCAGGCGGTCCTGGCGCAGCGCCCACTTTGCGAAGAACTCGGCATACAGGCCGAGGTCCGGGTCCTCCCACTTGATGCCGCCCGCGCCCATGAGGGGCGGGACGCGGCTGGCCGGGTTCTCCTCTCCCGCTGCATTCTCGATGTCCCCCTGGAGCCAGGCGGCGTTGCTCCAGAGCGACACGCCGACAAAGGGGCCGACGGAGAGACCGCCCTCGACCCCCTTGTACAGGCCCGATGCCGCGTTTTCCCTGCGGTACACGGGCAGCTCACCGACGTCCTCGGCCTTGAGCCCCAGCGCTTCCCACTCTGCCTGCGTGAGCTCCACCCGCTCGAACACGTTGTCCAGCATGGTGACAAAGCCCGCTGCGTTGAGGCGGACGTACCGCTGGCTCACCTTGGCCCCGACCTCGAAGGTGTTGGAGCGCACCGGCTCGAGCGAGTCGTTGGGCGCGTCAAAGGACTTGCCCGTGTTCCCGAGCGCGGTGGATTCCTGGAGGTTCGGAGAGCGGAATCCCTGGGAGAAGTCCGCATAGACGTTGAGCAGGTCGGAGAAGAGGTACTTGAGGCTGGCCGTGCCGACAAGCCCGGTGTTGCTGTAATCCAGGTCTCCGATGCCGGGAACGTCGGCGGCCGAGGCCGCGAAGTGGGAGACCCGCCCACCCAGGCCGAGGTTGAAGCGGGACTTCCCGAACTTCACGAAGTCCACGTCGGAGCCGAGGAACGCCCCCAGCGATAGATAGGTGGAGTCGTCCGAGTAGTTGCCGCGGTCCTTGTCCTTCCATTCCCAGCTTCCGTCGGCAGCCGCCTCCTTCGCAGAGGATTCCACGAGGTCATAGTAGCCCTCGCCGCCGGCCTGGACGCGAAGCCGCTTGTCCCACAGGCGGGCCTCCCAGGTGGCGAAGAAGCCCGGGGTGTGGACGATGTCCTCGTTCTCGGCCCGCTTCTTGAGGATGTCCTGGCCCAGGCCGATGCAGGCATCCCGGTCCGTGACGATGCCGTCGTCATCAGTCTTGCAGCGGTAGTCGGACACGGTCTCCCGGGTACGGTGATAGGAGAGATTGAGCTGGATGTGGTGGAGGAAGCCCTTTCCGAAGCGTTCGGCCCGGACGTAGGAGAGCAGGTCGTCGTTGTCGTAGTTGCGGATTCGGCCCTGGCCGAGCGAGTCGGTTCGGCCCGCCCCGTACAGCGAGTTCCAGAACGCTGCTTCAGTCACGGCCCAGTTCTTGTCCAGGACCTGGGTGGCCTTGAAGCGGCCGCCGAACCGGTTGTAGTTGCTGAGGGGCTGGGTCTCGCCGCCGCCGGCCCGCAGGTCGCCGTTGTACACGAAGGTCCCGCCGGCAAAGAGGTCCGTGAGCCCGGACGTCAGGTCGGCCTGGGCCGTTCCCCCTCCGCCCAGGACCGACGAGTTGAACAGGAGCCGGCCCGAGCCGCCCAGGAAGTCGTTGGCCGGCGTGCGGTGCCCAAGCGTGATCGCGTTGATGACGCCGCCCATGGCATCGCTTCCGTACCAGACCGAGCCGGGACCGCGCACGACCTCGACCCGCTCGAGCGACCAGGGATCGATCAGCGACAGATACTGGTTGGGACCGGTGCGGAAGGTCGAGTTGTTGAAGCGCACGCCGTCGACGAGGATGAGATTGTCGGGTCCGACCATGCCGCGGATGATGGGAGCACCGGCACCTCCGTTGGTCTTCTGCACGTGCACCCCGGCCGTCTCGTTCAGTGCATCCGGCAGCGCTTCAGGCGACTTGCGGGCCAGGGTTTCCGCACTGACGGCATCCACCGAACGACCGGTTTCGAACTGCTTACGCTTCGAGCGGTTGGCCACGATGAACATCTCTTCCATCTCGAGCTTGGGACCGGATTCCTCGTCCTCCCCTTCCGGATCCTCGGCCGAAGTCTCCGGCTCGTCGGCAAGGACCTTGTCTGCGAGTGTCGAGTCCGTGGCCGGCACAGGGAGATCCTGGGCAGCAACGGCAGAAGAGACGAGGCAGAACAGAGTTGCGAAAACGACGGTCAGGAAACGCATGGCCATGTACCCTCCCTTCGAGTCAACGTCCGGCAGCATCGCGTGGCAGCTCGGCCTTTCGGAATAGGTAGATACCCCTAGATCCGGATCTTTCACGAAAAGAACTCGGGAACCATGGCCGGGGTTTCGGGGTAGATGTTGCCAATGGCGAAAAGGTCGTCGGGGTCGAGGGACTGCTTGACCGCACGCATGGCCTGGATGATCGTGGGCGAGAACTGGTGTCGCAGGATGTCCCGTCGGGTCTTTCCGATCCCGTGCTCGCCGGAGACGGTGCCTCCCAGCTCGATGGTGCGGACGTACCAGAGGTGCGCCAGCTTCTTCATGCGGGCCACGTCGTCCGGGGTGCGGCCAAGGAGGCAGATGTGCGGGTGGGAGTTGCCGATGTGGCCGTAGCGGACCATGGTGTCCGCACCCGCTTCGGCAGCGCTCTTCTCGACCAGACCCATGATGGCGTGGAAGTGCTGTGGCGGCACGCAGAACTCGGTGGACACCTTGAGCCCGCCCTGGTGATGGAAGGAGCGGGCCCGGGCATTGAGCCACTCGGGAACCGAGTGCCTGAGCTCCCGGAACCAGACGCGGTCCCGGAGGCAGTCCGCCACGAGGGTGTCGTCGAGCATCACGTGGAATCGTGAGAGCGGTCCGAGCTCGTCGTCGATGATGCGGTCAACGGGACGGCCGAACGTGTCGAACTCGAGGAACAGGGCCGCCTGCGCTCCGGCCGGTATGGTCGGCGGTCGGGCATGCAGCGAAAGGATGTCGAGCGCGGCCCGGTCGAACAGCTCGACGCATCGCGGGTTTCCCTCCACGGTGTGGCACCGGAAAGCCACCGCCAGGTCGAACGCATCGGAAAGTGCGGGGAAGAAAACGAGGAACGCGACGAACGGTCCCGGGTCGGGGATGAGACGGAGCCAGGCCCGCGTGATCACGCCGAGGGTGCCTTCGCTGGACGAGAAGAGCGATACCGGGTCGTGGAACGGCACGTAGCCGGCCGTGTTCTTGTCCGGGCGGCTTTTGCGGAGGACGAGCCGCTCTCCCGTCCCGAGCACGACTTCGAGCCCGTCGACCCAATCCCGGGTCATGCCCCAGCGGAACGTGCGGGCACCGGAGGCGTTGGTGGCAATGTTGCCGCCGATGGTGCACTCGTTCTCGCTGGTCGGGTCGGGGGGATAGTAGAGTCCCTCGGCTTCGACGGCCCGCTTCAGGTCCGCGGTCAGTGTGCCGGGGAGCACCTCGACCAGGCCGGATTCCCGGTCGATTCCGAGCACACCGGCCATTTTCTCGGTGGACAGGACGAGATCGCCCTGGGGTACCGCGGCCCCGGTCGTCGCGGTTCGCCGCCCCACGGGCAGCAGGCGCTGGCCGGTCTTGCGGCATCGACGGACGAGACGGACGATTTCCTCGGCCGAAGAGGGGCGGACCAGGCCGGCCGCATGGCCGTGCAGACCCGATTCGTCGGTCTCGTAGGCCGGGAGAACATCCCGATCAGTGATGATTCTGAGGGGCATGGACACCCCAAAAGGTTGGCGACGGAGCTAGCCCTTGATGAGCTCGGCAACGTCGGTGGCTTCCCAGGTGAAGTCCGGGTCCTGCCGGCCGAAATGCCCGTAGGACGCAGTCTTGCGGTAGATGGGACGGAGCAGCCGCAGCTTCTCGATGATCGCCTTGGGGCGGAAGTCGAAGTGCTTGCGGACCAGGTCCTGGATGCGGGCCAGCGGCACCTTCTCCGAGCCGAAGGTCTCGATCCGGACGCCCACGGGGCGGGCAACGCCGATGGCGTAGGCCACCTGGATGGAGCACTCGGCAGCCAGCCCGGCGGCCACGATGTTCTTGGCCACGTAGCGGGCGAAGTAGCAGGCCGAGCGGTCGACCTTGGACGGGTCCTTGCCCGAGAAGGCACCGCCGCCGTGGCTCTCCCAGCCGCCGTACGTATCCACAATGATCTTGCGCCCGGTCACGCCGGTATCGCCGTGCGGGCCGCCGACCACGAACCGGCCGGTGGGGTTCACGAACACCTTCGTGTCACCATCCATCAGGCTGGCGGGAACGACCGGCCGGATGACCTTCTCGATGATGGCGTGCCGGATCTCCTCGTAGGAGGGTTCCGGGTTGTGCTGGGCGGAGACGACGACGGCCTCGAGGCGGGAGGCCTTGCCGTTGTCGTACTCGACCGTGACCTGGGACTTGCCGTCCGGGCGCAGGAACGGGATCTGGCCGTTCTTGCGGACCTCGGCGAGCCGGGCCGTCAGGCGGTGAGCCAGCGAGATGGGGAGCGGCATCAGCTCGGGGGTCTCGTCGCAGGCGTAGCCGAACATGAGCCCCTGGTCGCCGGCTCCCTGCTCCTCAAAGAGCCCCTGTCCCTCGGTCACGCCCTGGGAAATGTCGGCGGACTGCTGGTGGATGGCCGTGAGGATGGCACACGACTTGTAGTCCAGGCCGAAATCGGGGTTGGTGTAACCGATGTCCTTGATGGCCTGACGGGCGACGTCGGGGATCTCGACATAGGCTTCCGTGGTGATCTCACCCGCGACGACCATGACGCCGGTGGTGGTGAGGCACTCGCAAGCAACCCGCGACTTGGGGTCCTTGGCGATGAGCGCGTCGAGAACGGCATCCGATACCTGGTCGCAGATCTTGTCCGGGTGGCCTTCAGTCACCGACTCGGACGAAAACAGCATCTTCCCATCCCTTCTTCCCATGTGAGTCCCTCCGTGACGGACAGCGGATCTTCCCGCCGAAATCCGGCGGTAACATATTACCTTGACCGCGTCGGGTCAAGGCGAAACCGGTTCACATGCCCCTTTTTGCGCTATCCGCTGCCGGTGATATGCTGTCGAACGGACGACGTGAGGGATCCCATGGCGGGTGACAAGGCGAGACCGAAGAAGCCGCCGGCAAAGGGCGGCAAGGGGCGCGGCAAAGGAGCAGGCTCCCGTCTGCCCATCGCCCTGGCAATCGCTCTTCCGGCCGTGCTGGTCGGCGGGTACCTGGCCTACCATGCCAGCCCCTGGTTCGCACAGAACGTGGATGGCGCAGCCGGGAAGGTCAAAGGCTGGTTCTCCTCCGGTGCCGACACCGGTCCCCGGGTCACTCAGGGGACGGATCCCGGAGTGGTCGAGCCCCGCAGCGCGGATTCCGACGAGCCGGTGTTTGGCGAGCCCAAAGGCCCGGCCATGGACCAACCCAGAGACCGTGAGCCGCTGGTGGAACCCTCGGGGGAGAGCGGGGGTCCGGACGGGCTCGACCCGTCGGTCGCTCCGCGTGCAGGGGCCGGCGACGCAAGGGACAGGGGCGGAGCTGCCGGCAAGAAGCCCGCACCGGGTGCAGCGCTGCCTCGCCAGGTGCGCAAGCCGGTGGTGAGCACCGAGGTTCCCGTGTCGGCAAGACAGGCGCAGAAGCTGGCCTCCACCCTGTTTGGCGGGAAGATCGTGTCGGCCGTCTCGGGCCGGGGCGAGGCCTGGTACACTCTCAAGCTCACCGGCGGCAAGAAGCGCTATCCCTATGACGTGGCACCGGCCCGCGTGCTCGTGTCCACGACGGCCCTGGAAGGCCCGTTCCTGAAGGATGGAACCGGATTCGTGTTGTTCCTCCGCGTCGAGGATCCTGCCGGTGCCGAGTGGACCAGCAGTTTCGTCGGGGCCACCCTGTTCAAAGGCACGCCCCAGGCCCCGGGAGCGGTCGTCGGGAGCACCGCCATGCAGGCCCCCAGCGGTCGGATCATCCGCAAGGAGGCGCTCGACACCCAGGGCGACGGCGTGGCCGAGCTGGTCCTGGAAATCGAGAGCGAAGGGCCGCAGGGCACCTTGTTTCGGGATCTCGGAGTGCACTCGTTCTCCGCGGGCGGCACGGTCGGCCGCTGGACCATCCGGACGCTCGACGATGCTCCGGGGCTGCCCTCCGAGACGGCCGAATTCCGCAACGTGAAGTTCCGCGACCGGGACGGTGACGGCAAGCTGGAGATCGAGGTCGACAACGGCCGCCGCACCTTCCGCATCAAGGACGACATGAGTCGCGATCCCGCCGGCGAGAAGATCCGATCCCGCACCACCTACCGGCTCGAGCGCGGTCGGTACGTGACCGAGAAGAAGCGGTGAGCACCAGCCACACCACCCGGAGCGTGAGCACCAGCCACACCACCCGGAGCGTGAGCGCCTGCCACGCCACCCGGAGCGTGAGCGCCTGCCACACCACCCGGAGCGTGAGCGACGGGCCGCGAGTAGCAGGCACAGCCCTCCGCAGCAGGGAGCACCAGCCACACCACCCGGAGCGTGAGCGCCTGCCACACCACCCGGAGCGTGAGCGACGGGCCGCGAGTAGCAGGCACAGCCCTCCGCAGCAGGGAGCACAACCACACATGAGCACTTCCAAGACCCTCACCCCACTACAGAGCGAGCTGCTCCTGGACCTCCTGGAAGTGGAGGAGCTGTTCCGGGACGGTCGGCTTGCGGGGGGAACCATTGCCAGCCACGTCATGTACAAGATGGCGAGCCGTTGCGGGCGCACCCTGCCCGCCCCGGTGGCGGGGAAGGTCCAGGCCGACCACGTGTTCGTCGGCGTGTTTGCCCGGGCGGTCAGCCGCCTGGTGTCGGCCGGGCTGGTTTCGCGACGCTCCGTGCGGGGAGATTTCGCCGGCCTGCCCTACCAGTGGGGTTTTGCCCGCCACGGCAAGCGGGACAAGGACATCTTCCTGACCGAGGAAGGGCGGGCGGCTGCAACGAATCTCCGGGAGAAGGAGTCGGCGGCGGCGCAGCCGCAAGGGATCCACTGCGAGATCAAGCCCAAGGTGCCGGCCCGGAAGCCGGCCCTGGTCGTGACCGGCCAGTTCCTGGTCCGTTTTCCGGGCTATACCGTGACCTACGTGTACACGAAGCGGCAGTAGGTGTGTTTCGGGCAGGCGGTCGAGGCACCGGCCCTGCAATGCAACCGCCGGCTCAGCGCCCGCCTTCGGCCCGGGGCTTTCGGCACCGGTCCAGCAGGCCGGCATCGGCGAGTTGGCCGAAGAGCAGCTCGGCCACGACTTCATGCCCGAGGGGGTTGAGGTGGCAGCATTCGTCGATGCGCAGCGCCTCGACCGTGTGGTCCGCAAGCAGCGGCCTCAGGTCCACCAGCGTCGCCGGGCGAGTCGATGCCCACGAGCGGAGCCGATCGTAGAAGTGTGCCGTGCTTTCGTCCTCGCCCGCGGACCATGGCCGGTCGAGCATCGGCAGCAGGACCAGGACCAGCCGTGCCCCCGAGGTCGTGGTCAGCTCCAGGATCTTCTCCAGCTCCCGCACCGAGGCCTCGAGCTGTCCCACGTCGTCTCCGGTGGCCTGATCACTGGCAGCCAGCGCCTTGAGCGTGATGAACTGGTAGAACACCGACTGGGTAACGAGGAACCGGTTCATGCCGTCCGGCAGGGGAAGAAGGGAGAAAGCGGGGACGTCGTCCCGGTCCTTGAGCCGGATGTCGAGGGCCGTGCTGCCGACCACCGTGTATCGGGCCATGTCGTTGGAGAAGATCCCCACGAGCACGATGTCGGGCTTTGCCGCAAGACCTTTTCGCTCCAGCGAGAGACGCTCCTGCAGCGAGCTGTAGCCCGGTACTGCGAGGTTCACCATGTCGATCGTGCCGCACCGTTCCTGCAGGCGCCGTCCCAGGTGCCAGGGGAAGCTCTGCTCGACCTCGACCTTGGTTCCGTAGGCGACCGAATCCCCCAGGACGACGAGGCGCAGGTCCGCCTTGTCCGACCGGGGGAGCCCGGAGCGGATTCCCTGCGAGTCGAACCCCCGCGCATCCCGGTATTCCCACCAGGCCTGGCCGTCCGGGAGCTGCTCGACCAGCGCTTCCTGGCTGTTTCCTTCGACCGGCCGGAAGTGGAAGTAGCCGCCCGGCACGAGGAGCCGGAACGCTCCCTCGAGGAGCGCCAGGGCCGTCAGCATTCCCGCCAGGAGCAGCGCTGCCGATGCGGCCGCCTGGAGCGCACCTTTGGCATGGGGCAGCGACTTGCCCGTCCGGAAGGCCAGGAAGCCGATGCCTACCAGCAGGATCGCAGGTACGAGGGTGACCAGGAAGATCGTCGCGGTAAGTCCGGATGGTGCGGAAGAAGGCATTGCCACCCCGGTCAGGCCAGGATCCGGGTGAAATCGGCAAACCGCAGGAACAGCGAGCCGACCCGTGCCAGCATGGCCAACCGGTTGGCCCGGGTGCGCTCGTCATCGCACATGACCAGCACGTCGTCGAAGTAGCGGTCCACGGCCGGCTTGAGGCCCACCAGCGCGGCCAGGACTTCCTGGAACCGCCGCTCCTCGAACAGCCCTGCCGCCGTCTCTTCGACTGCCACGAACGCATCCCACAGGGCCTTTTCCGACGGCTCCAGCGGAAGCGTGGCGTCGAACGTGCCGCCTGAGCTGCCCCGGGTGATGTTGATGACCCGCTTGAACGCTGTGATCAGGGGCTCGTAGTCGTCCCGCCCCCGCAGCGGTTCCACGGCCCGGCACTTCTCCCTCACGTCCCACGGAAGGTCGAATCCTGCGGCCAGACAGGCATCCACTACCTCGGTGGCATGGTCGGTCCCGAGCCAGTGCTTGAGCCGCTGCTTCACGAACTCCAGCAGGTCGGCAGACAGCTTGTCCCGGTCCTTCACCAGCCCGTCGTAGTTGTCCATGGCCAGGTCGACGAGGCGGGACAGGGGAATCGTGAGGTTGCGGTCGGCCAGAATGCGAAGCACAGCCAGGGCCGCACGCCGCAGGCCGTACGGGTCCTTGGTTGCGGTCGGGACGAGCCCCAGGTGGTAGCAGCCCACCAGCGTGTCCACCCGGTCGGCCAGGGCCAGTGTGATGCCTGCGGGGGATTCCGGCAGGCGGTCTCCCGCAAAGCGGGGCAGGTAGTGCTCGTCGATGGCGGTTGCCACGTCGGCCGGCTCCCCTGCGGCCAGCGCATACACGCGGCCCATGATCCCCTGGAGCTCGGGGAATTCGCCTACCATCTGCGAGGCCAGGTCGGCCTTGCACAGCGCACCGGCGCTGCGGGCCGTGTCGGTGACCTCGGGGAACAGCTCGGCAGCGAGTTTTCCGGCCAGCCGTGCCACGCGGTCGGCCTTGGCCTTCATGGAGCCGAGCCCATGCAGGAAAGTCTGTCCCTCGAGCTTCTCCACGAACCGGGAGAGGGGCTTCTTCTTGTCCTCGCGGAAGAAGAAGAGGGCATCCTCGAGCCGGGCGGAAAGGACCCGCTGGTTGCCGCGAAGCACGACGGCCATGTCGTTGGGCTTGGTGTTGTTGACCACCAGGAAGTGGTTGGTCAGCCGGCCGTCCTTGCGGAATGCGAAGAATTTCTGGTGGTTCTTCATCGAGGTGACGAGCACCTCGGCCGGCATCTCCAGGAATTTGGGGTTGAAGGTGCCGATCGCGACCACCGGGTTTTCCACGAGGTGCGCCACGTGATCGAGCAGCTCGGCATCCTCGATGAGCTCGAGGCCGGCATCCTTTGCCTGGCGATGCGCCTCGGCGTGGATCAGCTCCTGCCGGGCCGCCGGGTCTGCCAGGACGCTGTGCTTTGCCAGGGTCTCGAGGTAGCCGTCCGGACCGGGAATCTCGAATCCCTCGCGCCCCGAATGGAATCGGTGCCCCCAGGAACGGTTGCCGGAGTCGATCTCCGCGAACCGGAACGGCACGACCTGCGAGTCGAGCAGTGCCACGATCCAGTGGACGGGCCTGACGAACGGCTGCGGGTTTGCCCCCCAGCGCATCGATTTGGGGAAGCGCAGCTCCCCGATGATCTTCGTGCAGATGCCGGGCAGCAGGGTGAGCGCCGGTTCCCCTTTCTGCTCCTGCCGGGCAACGACGTATTCCACGTCACCCACCACCGAAATGGTGAGCTGCGCGGGATCGATCCCCTGGCCGCGGGCAAACCCCTGGCCTGCCTTGGTGAGATTCCCTTCGGCATCGAATGCGATCTTGCGGGAGGGGCCGCGCTTCTCGACGACTCGATCTTCCTGGTTGCGGCGAAGACCGGTGGCCAGGGCCACGAGTCGCCTGGGGGTCACGAAGTGGCGCACCGATTGCGGCTCCAGTCGTGCCTCGTTCAGCTCCCGCTCCAGGAGCTGTGCAAGCTGGGTTGCCGAATCCCGGGCCATCCGGGCCGGGATCTCCTCGATGCCGATTTCCAGGAGGAAGTCGCTTCTCGTGATGTCGTTCATGGCTGCCCCCACTTGCGTCCCAGCATGGGGAATCCGAGCTTCTCACGGCTCGCCAGGTACCGCTCTGCACAGGCCCTCGCCAGCGCACGGACCCGTCCGATGTACTTCTGCCGCTCCGCCACACTGATGGCGCCTCGCGCATCGAGCACGTTGAACACGTGCGAGCACTTGAGGCAGTAGTCGTACGCGGGCATCGGAAGCGGGGTTTCCAGGTTGCACAGACGCAGGCATTCCTTCTCGAACCGCTCGAACAGGAGGAAGTGCAGCTCCGTGTCCGCGAGCTCGAAGTTGTGGGTCGAGAACTCCCACTCGTTGCGTTTGAACACGTCGCCGTATGTCACGTCGCCGACCCACCGCACGTCGTACACGTTGTCCACGTTCTGCAGGTACATCGTGATGCGCTCGAGCCCGTAGGTGATCTCGACCGCCACCGGGTTCACGTCGATGCCGCCGGCCTGCTGGAAGTAGGTGAACTGCGTGATCTCCATGCCGTCGAGCCAGACCTCCCAGCCGAGCCCCCAGGCTCCGAGCGTGGGAGATTCCCAGTCATCCTCCACGAACCGGATGTCGTGCTCGAGCGGGTTGATGCCCAGCTCGCGCAGGCTGTCCAGGTAGAGATCCTGGATGTTCAGAGGGCTGGGCTTCATGACGACCTGGAACTGGTAGTAGTGCTGGAGACGGTTGGGGTTGTCTCCGTACCGGCCGTCCGTGGGGCGCCTCGACGGCTCCACGTAGGCTACGTTCCACGGCTCCGGCCCGAGGACCCGCAGGAAGGTGTTCGGGTTGAAGGTGCCGGCCCCTTTTTCGAGGTCGTACGGCTGAGTGACGATGCACCCCTGCCGGGCCCAGTAGGCTTGCAGTTTGAGGATCACGTCCTGGAAGTTCATGCACCCCCTCCGTGTGTCGTGCGCAACGTAGCATCCGGGCTGGTGGGCGTCAAGCCGGCACTGGCCCAGTCCTTCGGGAATCACATCTCGGACTGGTAGGTAAGGAGATCCCCGAAGGTCCCGGCCGCGGCAGCATCGAAGAAATCGAGTGAGCCCTTGCTGTCGCGCAGGTGGTAGTTGAAGAAGCCGATGGCGAACTGGTTGATGATCGGGTGCGCGATGTCGGGATCCAGATTGTAGTCCGCGCACCCGTCCCCGAGCGCGTTGTCCGCGTCCTCGATGCCCATGCTGTTGGCAATGTAGACCAGGTCGAGCAGGCAGATGTCCGAGAAGGTGAAATGGCCCCCGGTCTCCAGCATGAACATGTGCTTGGGCGACGGGAGTTTCTCGTACGCGGGATAGATCTCGGTATCGGGCTTGAGGGTCTTGTCCAACTTGCCCCCCTGGATCAGGATCGGGACGGGGAACTTCTTGATGTCGTACCCGAGCGCACCCAGCATGCTCGTGGCCGGAGAGTGGGCGACCACCGCCTTGATCCGGGGGTCGATGAACGGCACGAGGACGCTCGTGAATCCGCCGAAAGAATGGCCGGACAGGCCGATGCGGGTGGTATCGATGACCCCGAAGAACGGGTCCCCCTTCACGGTCACACGCCAGGTCATGTGGGCAATGGTCATGACCGTGTCGTACGGGCGGTCCAGCGCGGACAGAATCATGTCGTCAATGTTGTAGCCGTCTTCGGCCAGCAGGTCATAGATGGTGTTGCCCGTGTGATCCATGGAGGCCACCACGTACCCGTGACTCGCCAGGGGGATCGTGTAGAACACGCTCTGGAACCGGATCCCGTAAGCGCCGTGCGAGAAAACCACCAGAGGGTAGGGACCGTCGGAAGTCCGCACCGGCGTGTCCCGCGTGACCTTCACTTCGATGGGGGGAAGCTGGTCCTTGTACTTCACCACCATGTCCGCCGCTTCCGGGGGAGCATCGGTCGAAAAATCGATGGCATCAAACGGCCCGTCCCGGTATGCCTCGGTAGTCGGGTACCAGATCTCGATCCGAATCGTGCGGGGGTTGCCCTGGTGGTCGTAGAGGTCGATCCACTCGGTCCTCACGCCAACGGGGAACGGCCCCCACTCGGCCGGGTCCGGCGCATGCTGCGGCCCTGCCGCACAGAAGTCCCCCACGCATCCCGGCGTCTCGTCCACTTCGGTGGGGGGGAGATCGGGAGCCACTTCTACGGACGGAGAATCCGCCGGCAGATCCGCCTGGGCCACGTCGGCAAGGACGTCGGTCGAAGCGGTGTCCGAACCCTGGTCCGCAGCGGCAGTGTCCGTGATGTCAGCGGAGGCTGCGTCGGGTCTGCTGCTTCCGGACGAGCAGGCAGTCGCTGCGATGACCGCGACGAGCATGAAAACCATCGGCAGTTCTGACACAGGAGAGGCAAAGGGCCATCGAGATCGTGCGGGCATGTAGTTCCCCACCGGTTGAACCATTGCATTCTACCGCAAGCGGCAGCGGTGGGGAAGAAGAACGATGGCAGGCCCCCGAGTAGGACGAAAGGCCACTATCGCAGGATTGGCTGCCTAGCCTGAAAACCCGAGTAGTGCCCTCGGCCGCTAGTCAAGAGCCCCCTTGCATTCCCCCGGTACCGTCCTATGTCTTCCATTCGTCCTATTCGTCCTATTCGTCCTATTCCCCCCACCACCAGCGCCATCAATGCCAGCGCCAGCCCCCCGGCACTCCCGGCACTGCCGCTGGCCCCGCATCCGCCGGACGTGTCGGACGGGTCGGACGGGTCGGACGGGGCGGACGGTCGGACGTCGGACGGGTCGGACGGGTCGGACGTGTCGGACGTGTCGGACGGGTCGGACGGGTCGGACGTGTCGGACTGTCCGATCTAAAAAGCCAGCTCGGATACCAGGCCCAGGCCGAGGACGTGCGGGCTGTCGAACTCGCGGATGGCGTGGCCGCGCTCGTCCTGGAAGACCTGTGCGAAGTTGGGATCGTTGGCGTAAGAGACCTCGCCGACGACGGCGAAGTTGGCGCCGACGTTGAGCTTGAGGTCGAGCTTCGCGATGAAGACGGGCATTTCGTCCTCGCCCGCGGGGAGGATGTCCCAGTCGCCCTGGCGGGTGCCGCGCACGACGACCTTCTGGATTCCTTCGACCTGTTCGCTGACGAACGGACCTTCGATGGTCAGGCCTTCGGCACCGGGCTTGTAAGTCGCAGGCAGGAGCATGCCGCCTGAGATGGCCGGGGTGAGGCCGAGGCTGTTGGGAAGGCGGAAATGGTAGTCGGCGGACAGGACCGAGAACCACTCGCCGGACAGCGCTTCGGGGAGGAACGAGAAGCCGTTGCCGTGAGAGAGATCCGCACTGGCGGGAAGTGCCTGGTAGGGCATGAAGCCGGGCACGTTGAAGGTGATGAAGGTGAGATCCCGGTAGACCGTGTCGAAGTGGAGGCGGAGGCGATCCAGGCGGAATCCTGCGGTCAGGGCAAATGCCTTGGACTGCTCGTGCTTGGTCGAGCCGTAGTGGTCGAGATCCTCAAGCACCTGGTCGACGAAGGCGAACTCGAATGCGACGTCGAAGCCCAGGTGCTGCGTCATGTCCAGCTCGTCGGAGATGCCGTACTTCTCGGGGTCCTGCATGTAGAGCCGCAGGTCGAGGCGGTTTCCGACCTGGCCGCCGAGATGGTAGGCGATGCGGGCGCTGCCGCCCCCCGAGTCGAGGCGCTTGCCCAGCACGTTGGGCCGCGTGCTGGTGCCCTTCTCGAAGTAGCCGCCTCCGATGCCCACGGTGAGACCGCTGATGGGCTCGACGGAGAAGCCGCCGAGGGCTCCGTAGTTGGTGCGCTCGACGAACTGGTTGGTATTGCCGCCCGGGTTGTCGAGGATCGTCTCGGAGGGGGACCGGATGAGCGCGGTCTTGGCCGCGACGAAGAAGTCGATGGCCCCGAGGTCGAACGACAGTGCCGCACCGGGAACGAGGCCGCGACGGAAGTTCTTGGGGAAGACGTTGGTTCCGCCCCAGGAGATGTCGTAGTGGCTGCCGATCCGGAGGCGGTCGGAATCGATGGGGTTGAGCAGGAACTTGCCGCTCATGTTCTCTGCCAGCGCGAAGTTCAGGGCGAGGAACGTGCCGTCATCAGCGATTCCGTAGGCACCGTTCTCATCGGGGCGCAGGCGCATGCGCAACCCACCCTCGGGGTCGATGGCCCCGAGGTCGAACTTCTTGGACACGATCAAGCGTGATGCGGGTCTGCTGTAGACGGACCCTTCGACGCGGTCTGCCGGGGATTGCGCCTGGCCTCCGAAGTACAGTGCCGGGCTGTTGATCCGGGTTTCCCCCGGGTCTCTCAGCACGTTGTCATCGGCCAGGGAGAACGAGATCTTGGTCTCGTCGAAGACCTGGCCGAGAGCCGGTGCGGCCACCAGGGTGAGTGCAGACAAGGCAACCAGAGCGATACTGAGGCGACGTGTCATCATCATTCATCCTCGAAAACGAAATCCGCGTCGAAGCGGGGGACCAACATGGTCATCTGGAGGTTGCAGCTCTCCTTCTTCCCGGGAGGGGTGTTGCAGAGGTAGATGTGCCGGAAGTTGCCGGATACTGCGGCCAGGGTGCGCTCGGGGCAGAGGTACTCCACGTAAAGCGTGTCTCCGATCAGGATCTTGTGCGGGTTTTCGATCACGACCTTGCCGTCTTCGTCGACGATGTCGGGGCAGTTGCCGGACACGTCCTTGGCCCCGATGTAGGGAACCTGGAGGGGGACGTTCTGCATCAGCATGTCGATGCCCACGAAGAATTTCTTGCCGGTCGACGTGTAGGCGGCCATCTGGGAGTACTTGAAGAAGCTCTCGAGCTGGGTGCAGAGCGGGTCGGCCTGGCAGACGTCTCGGCAGGCATCGTCGTCGCTGTTGTTGGGGTACTGGCCGTCTTCGTCCGGGTCGCAGGAAAGGAAGCGGGTGGCCGCGGCAACGTCCCGGATGCGGATAAGGGACGATTCGTACGGCTCGATGGCCTTGGCATTGGCCATGACCTGGTTCTTGTAGTCGGTGGCGGTGGGGTCTTCGGGGCCGATGAGGTCCGTGACATCGACCGGCTCGGGAACCTGGATCTTGGTATCGATGGTGCGGTGCTCGCATGCCTTGTCGTCACCGAGGCTCTTGATGGCGGGCCGGTACGTGGGGAACGTCATCTGGGTATTGCCCTCGTACTCGACGACGCCGCCGGAGAAGGAGCAGATGAGGTCGCCGTAACCGATCCCCTCCGGCTTGTTGAACGTGTAGAAGAAGAACGAGTTGAACCAGCCCGGCGTCCCGTCGTCCTGGACCGCCTTCTGTCCATCCATGTCGGTGACGAAGAAGCCGTTGGAGACCACGTTGGTGACGACCATGCTGCCCTTTTCGACCATGACGTTCTGGCCATCGAGCGGTGAGCGGGAGACCTCGTCGGTGTACTGGATGTGCCAGATCCGGGGGGATTCGAACCAGAGCGTCGGCGAAAGGCCCGTGGCGTAGTTCGCATGGCCTTCGGAAGGATCGTGGGGAGAAAGGCAATCGGGGTCGGCCAAGTCGACGAACCCGTCGTGGTCGTCGTCCTTCTCGTTGTTGCACTGGTCGTAGTTCTTGTCCGTGGGCCCCAGTCCGATGTCTTCGACCCAGAGGTAGCTCTCGCCGATGCTCTGTGCGAGGTAGACGAGGACGTTGGAGGCCTTGCCGTCAACGAGCTTGGCATACTGGAACGGGGGGGGAACCATGCCCGGAACGGCCTCGATGTGGACCCAGCGTTCCCCCTTGAGCGGGTAAGGCTTCCCGAGGCGATCGATGGCCTGGATGTCGAGTCTCAGCGGCTTGGTGCACACCTTGTTGCAGTACTCCCCGGTGGCGCAGTCCGTGTCTGCAGCACAGGTGTTGCCGGCCAGGGCGCAGAAACCGACGCACTCCTCCCCCTGGGGGCACTGGTTGACCGCGCAGGAGGTGCCGGAGATGTAGTCGAGCGGAGCCTTCTCGGTCCCCGGGCTCTGGGCCGGCTTTGCCGAGAGCGTGACCTCGAACGTGGACAGCGAGTTGGGATCCTTGTAGTACGTCGTGCAGCCGGCCAGCAGGCCTGCAGCAAGAACGAGCGTACCGATTCTTCGAGAGCGGTCATTCATAGTCGATGTCCTCGGGGTTCTCGGGGACGAAGCCGAATTCGAGGTCCCCCAGGTTCTCCGGCAGGATCCTGCCGATGCGGCCGTCGACCCGGGAGTCTGCGCAGGAGACGTTGAGGCACTTCTCCTGGGTCTTGAAGGCCGAGTTGATGCGGCATGCCTCTTCCCCGGTGGCCGTGGCCGTGCAGAGCCTGGGCATGCACAGGCCTGCGGCGCAGGTCTCGCCGGACTTGCAGTCTGCCGTTTCCTCGCAGAACGTGCGGCAGCGGCGTTCCCGGCAATCCGCGTTGACGTGGACGCAGTAGTCCTTGACGCAGTCCAGCCCTTCGGGGCAGTCACCGGCATCCTGGCAGTTGCCGCAGGGGAGGCTGCAGAGGCCGCCGACACAACGGCCCCCCTTGCCGCATTCGGAGCTCTTCTTGCACGAGGCGACGGCCGGGCTGCACCGTCCGAAGATGCAGTCGGTGCCGCCATCGCAGTCCTTGTCCGACTTGCACTCGGGGCGCTCGGGGACGCAGCGCTTGCGGCGACAGGATTCGCCGGCGGGGCAATCACCGTCCCCTGCGCAGATGGCAGCCTGGGCAAAGCAGACTGCGAACGGGTCGACGCATTCGTCCGAGGTCATGCACGAGATGGAGGGCAGTGGTTCGCAACGGCCGTTGACGCAGAGAGATTCCTGGCTGGAGTCGTAGCCGGGGCAGTCCGATTCGTCGACGCAGAGCCGGACGCAGCGGCCGGCGGCGCAGGCATGGGTGCGCTTGAGGCAGAACCCGGAAACGCAGATCGAGTCCGGGTCGTTCACCATGCACTGAGCTGACGCCTTGCAGGTCGGGCAGGCGTTTCCGGCGCAATCGAGCTCGGGGTGGTAGCAGTGGGCATCCTTGGTGCAGAGACCGGTATCCACGGCGCACCCGGCCAGCGGGACCTTGTCATCCTGTCCGCCGGTCTTGTCGATCTTGTCGCAGAACTGGCCGAAGAATTCGCCGACCGATTCGATGCAGCCCTGGTAGACGGAGCACCCCTGGAGGTTCAGGTCGCCGTCGCGGTCGAGGCAGAAGTCGAGGCAGAGGTCTGAAGTGAGCAGGGTTTCCTGCACCGCTTCACGCAACGGGAGGCCGGTGTCGGACTGGGTGTTGTTGCTCTTGAGGAGCGTGAACCCCGAGCCGCCGCGGGCGATGTAGTCGTTGGTGGCGACTTCGTAGATCTGGGTGTCGAGGAGAGGAACCTCCTTGCACTCCGAGAGGTCATCGACGGCCAGTGGGTCGGGGCAGTCGGTGATGACGATGTCCTCGGCTCTCGGGAAGCAATCGTGGAGGCACCACTGGACCTCCTTGTCCACCTCGGTGGTGTAGCGGGCGGTCTCTTCGGGGAGGCAGTCAGCGAGGCAGCGAGCGTCCTCGACCTTCCCGGTCTTGGCAAGCACGCATTTCCGGAACTCCTCCACGCACTTGGTTTCGCATGCGGCCGACGCCTTGCAGCCGGCGACGCAGTTGACCAGGCACTTCTCCCCCTTGTTGCAGTCGTGGCAGTCGAAGTAGGTGGGGGGAGGGTCGGGATTGCAGTTCATGACATGCTTGAGCCCGGCAATCTGGAGCTGGCTGACGCATCCTCGCCCCGACGAGCGTTGCGTGTTGTAGTCGAGGAGGTCCCGGAGGTCGTTTCCGGACATGTACATCAGGGTGATCGTGTTCTCGAACGGGAAGATGTTGAACAGGTCGTCCAGCGTGATCGGCCCCGGGTACATGTTGGCCCGGATGCCCAGCGTGTTGGTGAACGCGATGTCGACGCGGGCATACCTGCGGATTGCCTCCGCCACCAGGTTTCCGAGGCTGGAATCGCCGCCGTCGAGGCCATACTTCGTGAGCAGCTTCGGGCTGTAGGCGTAGACCGACGTCAAGTCGATCTTCTGGTTGAGGTCGAGCCGGTACTTTTCCATGAGCTGGGAGAGCTTGGGATCCTCCGGCACGGTCGAATCGACGGGGAAGAGCTCGTAATTGTGCGACATGATCCTCATGCGTCCGGTCGAGTCCCTCCTGGTCACGACATCGAGGCGGCCGACGAACTTGGCAAAGGCCCCGGAGTGGACGATGAGGACTTCGTTTCCGTCGAGGTCCTTGACCACCTTGGGAGGGTTGAGGACGATGTGGAGGTGGCCGCCGAAGATGATGTCCACGCCCCGGGTTTCCGCTGCGATCTCCTGGTCGTCGGACAGGCCGGCGTGAGACAGGAGCACGATGAGATCCACGTAGGGTCTTAGCTGGCCGATGTAGTCGTTGATGACCTGGATGTTCTTGAGCGGCATGAGCTTGAGACTGTTGCCGATGTCGGTGATCGACGAGAGGCTGCCGAAGTCCCCGAGTCCGATCACGCCGATCTTGATTCCGTCGGCATTGATGATGGTGTAGGGCTGGGTCAGCTCGCCCAGGGCATTGTCGGGCATGAAGTAGTAGTTGGCCGCGAGGAAGGGGAAGGTTACCCACTTGCGGGCCTGGACGATGAGGTTGGCGAGGCCGGTGTCGAACTCGTGGTTACCTACCACGACAGCATCCGGATTGAGGTAGGTGAGGGCCTGGAACTCCGCTTCTCCCATGAACGCGTTGAAGATGGGGGCTCCCTGGAACACGTCGCCGGAATCGAAGTAGACGGCCCGGCCGGCGCGCTGGCGCTCCCTGTTGATGATGTGGCCGATGCGGGCAATGCCGCCAAACGGCTCGTTCTCCTGGAGCAATCCGAGAGCGCCGTCCGTGTAGGTGACCTGCATGCGGTACGGGAGCAGGCGCGAATGGATGTCCGAGGTATGAAGGAAGGTGAGTCGGAGCTCCTGATCGCCGGCCAGCGGGCGGTCATGCTGCTCCGCACACGCGACGAAGAGGAGTACCAGGGAAAGACCGACGAGAACGCGCATTGGCATCTCCAGCGCAAAGACCGACGCACCTTATGATCTTGGGAGTGCGAGGTCAACGGATAAATGGTCGATGGCCGCGGGTGCACCGGCAGGTGCCGGGAACGAGGGCTAGTACGACGTTCCCTGGCTGTAGCGGATGACGAAGGTCTCGTAGGTGTAGTCGAGGTCCCGCTTGTCGCCGGCCTTGACGTCGACGGTCCAGCGCAGCGTGGTCCTGGGATTGGGATCGTAGGCCGAGACGAAGCGCTCGTCGGATGCGGGGGAATCGGAGGTGACGGTCACTTTGCCGGAGACCGATTTCTCGACGCGGATGGTGACCGGCTTGTCCTGGAGATTGCGAAGGGACAGGGTTCCCTTGATGCGGACCTTGTCGTAGCGGGCCCCTCGGAAGTTGACGGTGTTGCGGTCGCGCTCCTCTTCCTGTTCCCAGGGAGATGCGAGGACCGACGAAGCGACTGAAATGGGGACGACGGCCTCTCCCCCGACGTGGGTGTAGGTGAAGAAGCCCTGTCCGACCGGACGTCCGGAGCGGGTGACAAGCACGGTCCCGGTCGTCAGCGGGAAGGGAAGCTTGTTGGTCAGGCGGGCCGCGAGCCAGACGTCATTGCGATCCTGCGGGGTCGCGACGTCTTCGGGGACTTTCCAGTAGTAGATGAGGCCGGCGGGGACTTCGCCGGAGCCCAGGGCGATTCGGCTGCGCTCTCCCTTCTTGAGGGACAGCTCGACCGGTCCGTACAGGTGGGTCTCCTCTCCGGACTGGAGGGTCGGCTGCGGCTGGAAGCGGCTGGGGACGAGGGCCTGCACGCGGTTCATCGACTGGGCGTAGACGGGGTTGTTGTCGACGTCCACGTTGCGCATGGCATTGTCGACTCCGCCCAGGACGGTCCGCATGGTCGAGTCGGCATCCACTGCGGGGTCGAAGAGGGGGCTGGTGACGTCCCGCATGGGGAACGTGGCTTCGCCGGTGGCAAACTGGAGCGAGGCGGAATCGAAGTCCATGGCATCGTTGACCACGATGGCGTCGAGGGTGAGCTGAGCCGATTCCTTCTGGCCGAGATCGAGCTGGTACACCGGTACCCAGCCGATACCGCCGGCCAGGTAGCTCGATCGGATCTGGAAATTGCCTTCCTTGGGGGAGATGCGCAGACGAAGGCGGTCGTCGCCGACGGCAACCGTGGGGAGCGCGGTCTCGAACCGTTCGATCTTGGAGGCGGGGACGAGGACGAGGGTTCCGTCGACGTCGAGGGAGAGCACCGGTTCGGTCGTGATCGTGCCTGCGGAAAGGCCCAGGAACTTCCCTTCGAGGGTCTTGCCTGCCGCAGTGACGGAGACCTTTGTTCCGACGGCTCCGTTTTCAAACGCGGCCAGGAGGGGGGAGCGGCCGCCGGACAGGGCGGGGAGGGACTTCAGCTCGAGGACGCGGGTCTCGGTGACCGGAGTCAGGCGCAGGGTTCCGACGACCGGCTTTCCGTGGAGACGGGTGGAGATCCACTCGGAATCGGTCTTGCCGCGGCCTTCTTCCACGATCCAGGCCAGGTTGTTCTTGAACAGGATGGCCGAGGTCGGGGCCGATTCGAACTTCTGGGCCAGGGCCGTCCACGGAACGCAGAGCACGAGAAACGCCAGGATGCCGGAACGGAAACACGCAGACATGGTCGCCTCCACGAGAATTGTCGACCCGCCGACCATACCAGAGGAACGGCCCAGGGGCAACGTGCGCGGGCAGGAAAGGAGCCAAGCTCCTTGCCGCCGGAGCACAAAGGGGTTATAAGCTCGCCCGCACGCACCGAGGGGAAGAGCAGGTAGTGCCCGGTGCGTGGGAGGGCACGGAGCAGACGATGCGGATCCGCCCGATGGATGTACGGGATCTGGAGCAGGTGATGGCGATCGAAGAAGCCTCGTTCGCTGATCCCTGGCTCCCGGAGGCTTTTCTGGCCGAGGTGGACGGACCGCTGGGCATTGCTGCCGTGCTGGAGGAAGACGGCTGCATCGTAGGATACACGACGTTCCGGACGGTGGTGGACGAGGGGCACCTGATGAACATCGCCGTTGCTTCGGAGCGGCGTGGCGAGGGCTGGGGGCGGAGGCTCCTGGCCTACGTGATCGAGACCTGTCGGGGCCGGGGGGCCCTGTACCTGTACCTCGAGGTGCGGCCGAGCAACGTGGCTGCCCGCACGATGTACGAGCGCACCGGCTTTGTCGAGCAAGGGGTTCGCAAGCGATACTACCGGGACGGAGAGGACGCGCTGCTGATGGTGCTCTTCCTGGAACAGGAGGATTCGTGAAACCCCTGCCCCCCCACACCACCCGGAGCGTCAGCGACGGGCCGCGATGCCCGGGAACGGCCGA
>Ga0233425_10004852_pt1 | contig 21982 bp, 15 predicted proteins | sample Watercolumn_Towu_2_FD_181712 | JGI IMG/M metagenome (GOLD analysis project Ga0233425, IMG submission 181712) | Freshwater microbial communities from Lake Towuti, South Sulawesi, Indonesia - Watercolumn_Towuti2014_140_MG | ecosystem: Environmental > Aquatic > Freshwater > Lake | place...
CCTGGCGCGACAAGCCGGGTGAGTGGCAGATCGTCGGCCAGGTAAAGCAGGATCCGGCGAATCCGGCCCTGCTGGCCGTCGGGCCGGGCACGGGTGTTCTCTACAACGGCCCCAAGGGCAAAACGGTCAACATCTTCGGCCGGCTGGAACACGGCGACTGCGAGGCCCACGTCGAATTCATGGTGCCCAAAGGATCAAACTCCGGCGTCTACTTCCAAGGACGGTACGAAATCCAGATTCTCGACAGTTGGGGCATCGAGAAACCCAAGTCGGGCGATTGCGGCGGCATCTACGAACGCTGGGCCGACAACCGCGGCTACGAAGGGCACGCCCCGCGGGTCAACGCCAGCCGTCGGCCGGGCGAGTGGCAGACGTTCGACGTCGTCTTCCGTGCCCCGCGATTCGATGCCGCCGGCAAGAAGATCGCCAATGCCAGATTCGTCAAGGTCGTCCACAACGACCAGGTGATTCACGAGAACGTCGAAGTGACCGGCCCCACGCGCGCGGCCGCCTTCAATGACGAAAGACCCCTCGGCCCGCTCATGCTGCAAGGCGACCACGGACCGGTGGCGTTCCGCAATATCTGGATCAAGCCGAGCGCCGAAGGGAAGTAGTATGAACGAACCCGACGATACGCAGAAACTGCTAAAGTCGATCCGCGGCCGGCTGCGCACGCTGACCGTGGTGACGATACTGCTTGCGCTGGCCGTGTTTCTGTGTGTGGCGACCGTGTTCGGCTATCTGGTGAACTACTTCGCCGCTGAGGCAATCCTCCGGGCCGGCGCGCTCTGCGGAGTCGCCGTGCTGGCCTTCTTCTGCGGCTGGCTGGCGAGACGGCGAGCGTAGCGGGCATCGTAGGACGGAGCTTCCGCTCCTTCCAATCGGGATCCGGCGGAAACTGCGTCCTACAACGGCGCATCCTACCGCTGCACTTCCGGCGCGGGCCGTGAGGCTTGCTGCGGAGCCGAGCCGTCCTGGTAGAAGTGCGTCGTCTGTTCGTTGGCCAGACGCGTGCCCAACGGCTTGCAGTAGACTTCGGTGCGGAAGACGTGGTTGCCGGCCGCATCGGCCTTGGCATGAACCTTCATCACCGCATCGGCCCCCGGGGCCAGCGACGGTATCGGCTGGAACACGACCTGTCCCGGCGCCAAGCGGCCTTGCCCGCCCTCGACAGACACCGGTTCCACGCCGCGCGAAAAGAAGGCGACCACTTCCACGTTTTCGGCGCTCTTCGTGCCGCGGTTGCGGACGTGCAATTCGTAGACCACGTCTTCCCCGACGGGTACCGGCCGGGCCGGATCTTTGACTTCCAGAACCAAATCGGCGAGTGCTTCCACGCGCGTGGTCGTCGCGGCGGTGGCGCTGAGTTCGTCCTCGGCCGCGATGGCGACCTCCACCTTGTTGGCGCCCGGCAGCCCGAGGCTGCACTTCACGACGAAGACCTGCTCGACGCCCGGGTTGAGCGTATCGATGGCCCATTGCAGGCGCGTGCCGTTGGCGGCCAACGCGGCGTTGTCGATGCCCGAAAGGTACTTCGCCCCCGGCGGAATTGCCACGGTCAGCTTGATGTTCCGCGCCGGAGCGCTGCCCGGGTTTTGCAGGCGGAATTTGTAGGACGACACCGCGCCGACGTATTGCATTTGCGGGCCGTCCACGTCGATCTGCAGGCTCGCCCGACGGACCATGATCTTCTCGGCCAGTTGGGCGTGGACGTTGCCGTCGCCGCGGGCCTCGACCTGGATTTGCAGGTCGCCCGATTGCCGTGCGGTCAGTTCGACCTCGATCGACTTCTCTTCGCCGGCGGTCAGCACGCCAATCTTCTGCGAGACCGGCTGATTGTCGCCCGTGCCCGTCGCCGTCAGCGCAACGACCATGTTCTCGGCGTCGCCGGTGCCAGTGTTGGCGAGTTTCAGGGTGAAGACTTCGCGGCGGCCGTAGTGGACTTCGCGCGGGCCTTCCAGACGCATGGCGACCTTCGGCTCCTGGACCTCGATCATCGCCTGCGAGGCAACCGGCTTGTAGTCCCAACGGATCGCCAAGTCGAAGGGCTTACTTTCGCGCGGGACGATCCGCAACACGAGCCGTTCCTTGCCGTTGGCGGCCAGCGAGCCCACTTTCCACAAGAAGGGCTTGGCCGCTTCGCCGGTGGTGGCCGCTTGGGTGACGCCCGTGCTGGCCTCGGCGCCCGCCACGTCGGCCCATGCCGGTAGATTGACGAAAACCACGACCTCTTCCGCGGCGACTTCGCCGGAGTTGATCAGCGTAACGCCGTAGACCGACTCGCGGCCCACGGTGATCTTTCGCGGGCCGGTGGTTTCCACGCTTAGCGCCGGCCCCTTGCGTGTAATCAGCAGGTTCTCCTGAGGCTTCGCGGCGACATTGGGTCGCACGGCCACGCGAGGCGCAACGGCCGTGTCGACCGCCGGGCGGCTTTCGGTGCGGTAGGGCGCCAGCCCGCGCGGAGCAACCACCGGCCGACCACTTACGCCACTCTCGGGCATGCGAATTGCGCCGCTGGCCGCGGGTGTGGGTACATTAGTTGCTGCAACGGCCGGCGTCGGCTGTCGTGGCGGGGCGGCGGGTGGATCGGAAGCCACGACAACGTCCGGAACCATCGAGCCACTGCGCGAAACGCCGCCCTCTTCGACGGGCGCGGGCTGCGGTTTCCGGTTGCTTGGTGTAAAGGTCGACTGCTGGAACCCCGACAACCGCTCGTGCAGCGGCCGCGCGGTCGAGCCGCCGGAGGCCGCCGACGGAGGAGTTCGGCGAATGGTCGTCTTGGGCGCTGCGTCCGTATCGTCGTCATCGTCGTCCGTAGCCGCCTCTGCCCGTAACGTGCCGGTTCGAACAGCGGCCGTCTTGCCCGTCGGGCGGCTGCCCAGCGTGGCAGTCTCGACGGTCGGGCGGCGCACTGGACGGGCAACCGGAACGGTGGTGCGGCCGGATGGCGGGCCGTAGTTGCCTACCTCGGGCTCCGACACGCCAGGGTTCGAGTAAGCAGTGCCGCCCAGCGACGTGTTCGGCGTGGTCTTTGTGGTGCGTGTAGGCGTACCCGTGGCGTTGCTGGCCGTCGAGCCGGTTCGTTTGTTGGGCTGGGTGGCCTGCGGTTTGCGGGGCCTCTCGTCGTCGGGCGAGATGTCGCCAAACAAGTTCTTTCCGAGTTCGTCCAGTTCATCGGCCAGCGAGAAACCCTTGCTTTGCTTGGGCATCGTGCCCTGTCCGAACTTCTCGGGCGGGCCTTGGGCAATCCCCAGGGAAGCAACTCCCAGGAATCCGAATGCAAGAGCGGCAATGACCAGTGTCTTCGTTCGCATGACTGTCACCTGCGGAGGCAGTTGGACCGCGTGGATTCTAGAACCTCACGATTGGGTATCGGTTGGGGGGACTTTGCGGATTAGGGAACTTTTCCGATTTGCGCGGCCGTGGCGGCTGGGCCGAGGGAGAAAGCACACCAGCGTGGTGAAGCGGCGGACTATGGGAGACATGGCGAGGTCGCCTCATCGTAGGGCCGCCTTTCCAGGCCGCCATTGTCGGCCCAGAAAGGCCGACCTACGAACTGACCTATAGATACTACGGCATCTGCCGGCCGTAGAAGCTGCTCAGGGTGCGGACGCGATGGACAAGATAGGTCTGCACGGCGCCGAGGATGCACAGCCCGACGAGAAGTACGAGATGGTGATTGAAACCCGCCCGTTCCTGCAACTCGGGCCGCCACAGAATCGAATCCACGATCAGAATGCCGTAAGACAGCACCGATAGCAGCGTCATAAACCACACGAAACGTACCCGGAACCACAGCCCAGAGGCCACGATTAGCAGCGGGTACGCGACGATCAGCGGGCTGGCGACACCATCGGCGACCAGCAACACGGCCAGCAGCAGGATGGAGTCCAGCAACCCCCAGACGAACCTCGCGGAGATCGGCCAGCGGCCACTCTCCAGGAACTGCTGGCACACGAAGGCCACCACGGCCCAACCACCCAGCAGACCCATCATCTTGACGTGGAAGGCGAGGTCCATCCCCGGCACCCGCGCCCAGTAGTTGATCCACTCGACCACGAAGAAGACGCCCAGGGCACCGAGCCGCATGGCCAGGGCCGGCTGCCGCCGGGTCCAGCTCCAGACGCGCTCTGCCAGGTGTGGCGGATGCACGTCGAGTGGGTCGCCGCGCGCGAAGTGCTCCAAGTCGTCGGCCAACGCCCCGGACGAAGCGTACCGGTCGCCGGCCGACTTGGCCAGGCACTTCATGCAAATCAACTCCAGCCCCAACGGAATCCGCGGGTTGAGCCGCCGTGGTGGGACCGGCTCACGGCTCAAGACGGCCATCCACGTATCCAGCGGGTTTTCCTCGCGGAACGGCGGCCGACCCGTGAGCAATTCGTATAGAATCGCCCCCAGGCTGTATACGTCGGCGGGCGGCCCGACCTCCGACCCCTGGCCGGCGGCTTGCTCCGGGGCCATGTAGCTGAAGGTGCCGGCGATCACGCCCGTGGTTGTCGATTCCGACCCGGGCCCGAACATCTTGGCCAAACCGAAGTCGGTGACGTACGGGTGGTCGTCGGCGTCGAGCAGGATATTCGACGGCTTCAGATCGCGATGGATGATATTCTGCTGGTGCAGGAGTTCGACAGCCCGGGCAACGGCCGCCAGGATCCGCACGGCAGCCATCGTATCCAACGGGCCGCGGCTCAGGCGGGCCGCCAGGCTCTGCCCGTCGATGTACTCCATCGCGATGTAGTGCTGCCCGAGGAGATGGCCGACCTCGTGGATGTGGACGATGTTCGAGTGTTGCAGGCGGGCCGCCGCCCGGGCCTCGACGTGGAAGCGGCGGACGTGCTCGGGCGACGCCAGTTGGTTGGCAAGGATCATCTTCACGGCGACGATGCGATCGAGCGTCGTCTGCCGCGCCTTGTAGACCACGCCCATGCCGCCGCGGCCGATCTCGCTCAACAACTCGTAGGGGCCGAACGCCCGCGGCAGGTCGCCCGGCGGGGCTTCGGCCGCACTGGGCGGAGCCTCGCCGCCGACGGCCGAGGCAACGCCCTCCAGCGCTTCGAGACATTGCAAGACCGACTCCAGATCGGGACGCCGGCGCAGAAACTCTGCCCGATCCGGCCGTTGCCCCGCCTGCAACCGCGCCAGGTAGTCGTCGAGCAGATCGAGGGCTTCTTGGTCGTGCGGCGAATCGGCCATGGCGGAAAGGGAAGGATGAAGGATGAAGGATGAAACCCGTACTTCTATCTTCTGTCTTCTGTCTACCTCCTGTCTCCTGATTCCTCTACTCCTGCTTCTCCATCGTCTCCTGCAACTTCTTAATCGCCCGCATCCAAAGCATTTGCACAGCGGGGCGGGAACGTCCCATGCGCTCGGCCACATCGGCGAACGGCAAGCGTTCGAGGTTCCTGAGCACAATCACTTCCTGGTAGTCGGGCGACAACGACTCCAAAGCGGCCGTCACGCGCAGTTCGTTGTCGAGTTGCAGGAACTCCTGGCTGGGCGTGTTGCCGGGCGCGGCCGGCTCGGGCGCTCCGAAGGCGTCCGTGGCCGCCGGGTCGCGGAAGGGAACCTCGCGGCCAGCCGCGCGTTTCGCCGTGCCGCGATAGCGGCGCACGAAGTCGGCCGCATTGTGCGACAAGATCTTCCGCAGCCAGGCCAAGAACTCCTTCTCCGAACTTCCCTCAAATCGGTCGAACCCGCAGTGCGCTTCGAGCATCGTCTGCTGCACCAGGTCCGACGCATCGACCTTGCGCTGCAACCACGTTTCGACCTGCGAGCGGGCGACGAATCCCAAGTAGCTGCGGCACAGCGTAAACAGCCGGTCGCGGCAGTCGGCGTTGCCCTGCCGGGCTTGGGCAATCAGTGCGGTGAAGTTCGGCTTGCTCGATTCGGACATGTGCGTTTGCCCGTAGGACGCAGCAGAAGCTGCGTTCTACGTTCGTGAGGGATGCAGACAACACTCCAGTCTACTGCGCACCGGGCGGCCCTTCCAGGTGGGCCGGCCCGTTCACGATGCCCGGAACGTGCGCAGGGCTTCGAGCACGGCGAGCATGTCGGCGGGGAGCGGGGCCTCGATTTCGAAGGGCAAACCGCTGACCGGATGCACAAACCGCAGCCGCCGCGCGTGCAGGGCCTGCCGGGCGAGCAGCACGAACGTATCATCCGGGTCACGGCGGATGTCGCCCCGCGTGATTTGGCTGCGGCCGCCGTACTGGCGGTCGCAAAGGACCGGGCAGCCCAGGTGTCCGAGATGTACGCGGATCTGGTGCGTGCGGCCCGTCTTGGGCATCGCCTTGACGGCCGCAAACCCGTCGAACCGATCGAGCACTTCGTAGTACGTCTGCGCCGGCCGGCTGTGGGTTTCCTCGCGGCGGATGGCCATCTTCTCGCGCTGCTGCGGATGTACGCCGATCGGGCAATCGATGAAATCGCGGTCCAACTCGGGCCCGCCGGTAACCAGGGCGAAATACTCCTTCTCGATCGTGCGCCCGCGGAACTGGGCCGAGAGTTTGGCGTGGGCCAGGTCACTTAAGGCCACGAGGATCGCCCCGCTGGTGTCGCGGTCGAGGCGGTGGACGATGCCCGGCCGTGTCATCCCGCCGAGCGTGCTTAGCCGTTGGCCGAAGCGGAATTGCAGGGCACTGGCCAAGGTGCCCGACCAGTGGCCGCGAGCCGGATGCACGACCATGCCCGGCGGCTTGTTGATCACGGCGACATGCTCATCCTCGTAGAGGATTTCGATGGGGATGTCTTCGGCGCGGGGCGTTTGCCGGGGGATTTCCGGCAGGAAGATCGTCACACGCTGCCCGGCCAGCAGACGGTACGCGGGCTTCGTGCCACGGCCGTCGACCGTCGTGCCGCCCGCGCAGATCGCGCGGCGCAACAGCCCGCGGCTGTGGTCGGGGAAATGCCGGGTGAGAAACACGTCGAGCCGTTCCCCTGCCGCGGTTGCCTCGACGACCAGATCGACCGGTTCGGAAGAGAGCGGCGGGGAAGGCATCGTGTGAACGACTACTCGGTCTTGTCCGCCTCGGCGGCCGTCTTCTTCGCGTCGGGTTCCGGTGCGGGCTTCGGCTCGTCGGGGACGACCTCCGTCTTGGTCTTCTCCGCGGTCGACGGCTTCACGCCCGGGCCGTCAAGCAGAAGCCCGTCGCCGCCGGGCCGTTGGTCGCGCGGAAGAAGGAGGCCGGATTCCGCCGGTTCAGTGAGGTCTGGCGACGGCCGTTTCCCGGGGGCCCCCGGCTCCTCGCTGAACGCCGGCTTGGGATCGAACTTGGCAAACTGCTTGTAGAAGTCCTCGGTCTCCGGCCGCTTGAGATCCTGCAGGCGGAGCAGTGCGGCCTTGACGTAGGCCCCTTCGGGCCACTGCCGGCCGGCGAGTTCGGCCTCGCGAATCTTCGGCATGGCGTCGTCGAGGCTCCCCTTGAATTGGGCCTGAACCAGCCGCATCTTCAGGTATTCCTCGTAACGCTCCTTGGCGTCCGTCAGTTCGCCGAGGGCCTCGTGCGCGCGGGCCAGCCCGAAGGCCGCCTGCTCGCGCATCGACGTATTGCGGCAGTCGGCCAGCACCAACTTGTAGTTCTCGACGGCCTTCTTCAGGTCTTGCTGGGCCGTGGCCTTCTTATCGAAGAGGCGGTTGCAGCCGGCGTTCAGGTGCAGGTCGGCAGAGGCCAGCGCGGCACAGTGACCAACTTGCGTCTTGGGGTACTTATCGATCACGTCCTGCAGGGCCGAAAGATTCGGCATCCCGCCCGTGCCGCTCATGGCGGTGTAGAACTGCTCCCAGGCCTCGGCCGTTTGCGCCCGCGACTGCCCCACCTGCCAAATAATCACGATGACCCCCACCACCACGAGCAGCGTAACGCCGAGGATGAGGTTCTTATAGGGGGCGATCTTCGCGGCCGTCTTGGCGATCCAATCGGCCAGTTGATTGTGCTGTAACTCGTGACGCCGTTCGCTTTTCATATTCTGGAACCTGTACGGGACAAGGATTCCTCTCCCACGTGCGACCCGGATGGGGGGGCCGTCGCGAAGCAGAATACCAAAGTATAAGAGGAGCACCAGCCGGCCGTCAAGGGCGAAGAGACACCCCGCGCACGGAGCATCCGAATCAGCGAACCGCCGCGCAGGCACTCGGCGGCAAACGATGCTCAGCCGACGCATCCCGTCGGGCCGTTCTCGACCTTCGAACCCCCCCTGCCCCACACGCGGGTAGGGTCTAAGGCTCAATGAGAGAATTGCCGCAGACGTGCAAAAGTCGTACAGTGCGGCTATCTGGACGGAACACTAGGGGAGTGAGGGGATGGTGAACTCAATCGCAAATACCGCGTATGATTTCGTGTCCCCGCGGCGGATCGTTTTTGGCTGGGGCCGACGCCGGGAATTGGGAACACTGGCCAAGACGCTGGGCCGCCGGGCCTTCGTCATTGCCGGATCCCGCACCCTCTACAATACGGGAGTGATGGGGGAGCTTTTCGATTCGCTGAGAACCGCGGGCGTCGAGCCAGTCGAATTGGAGACCTTGGAAAGCGAGCCCCAGGTCCACGACGTCGACCGCGTGGCGGCCGCAATCCGGCGGCATCGTATTGGCCCGGGCGATTTCCTGCTGGGCATCGGCGGCGGGGCGGCCATCGATCTGGCCAAGGCGGTCGCCGCGATGGCCACCAACGCCGAGAGTTGCACGGTGCAGGACTACTTGGAGAACGTCGGCCGCGATCTGAAGCTCGTCGCGCCGCCGCTGCCCGTGCTGGCGATGCCCACCACGGCCGGCACGGGGGCCGAGGCCACGCGGAACGCAGTCATCTCGTCGTACGATCCGCCGTTCAAGAAGAGCCTCCGCGACGAACGGCTCATGCCGCAGATCGCCCTGATCGATCCCGAACTGTGCGTCAGCGTGCCGCGCAACGTGACGGCGGCCAGTGGCATGGACGCCATCACGCAACTTATCGAGAGTTACGTCTCGCGCAAGGCCCGGCCGATTCCCCAGGCGCTGGCCGTGCAAGGGTTGCGTCTGGCAGTGCCAGCGATTGCCGAGACGGTCGAAGACGGCGAAGCGCGGCCGGCCCGCGAGGCCATGTCGCACGCCGCGTTGCTTTCCGGCTTGGCTTTGGCCAACTCAGGCCTGGGCATGGCCCACGGCGTGGCCGCGGCTCTGGGCATCCACTGCCGCGCGCCGCACGGCGCGGCCTGCGCGGTGATGCTGCCGGTGGCCCTGCGCGTCAATGCGGAAGTCCGCCAAGAGGAACTCGCCATACTGTCGCACCTGCTGTTCGGTTACAGCGTGCGTCGTTCGCCGGCCGAGGCCGTCGAGGCGTTCATTCACGAGATTGAAGCGCTGTGCAAGCGCGTGGGCGTGCCGCAGCGGCTCTCGCAACTGGGCGTGACGGCCGGCCAGATCCCGGCGATCGTCGCAAGTTCCCGCGGCAGCAGCATGAGCGGCAATCCCCGCGAACTGAGCGACGCGGAGCTTACGGCCGTGCTGGAGCAGATGCTGTGATCCTCTCGGCCGGACTCACGCCCGCGTGGCAGCAGATTCTCGTTTTCGATGCCTTCCGCAGCGGGGCGGTCAATCGCGCGGTCGAGGTTCGTTGGTGTGCCTCGGGCAAGGCGCTCAACGCGGGCATCGCAGCGCATCACTTGGCTTGCGGCAAGTCCGTGGGGCAGGTTGCCAACCTGCCGGAAGATCAAAGGCAGATTGGCAACCTGCCCCACAGCCTCACACTGGCCACGCTCGGCGGGCCGCCGTTGCAGGAGATCGACCGCGAGTTCCACGCGCTGGGCGTGCCGCACCGGTGGATCGAGACGGCCGCCGCCACGCGCGTTTGCACCACGTTGATCGACCGCGGCACCGGCACCATTACCGAACTGGTCGAGAACGGCCGGCCGCTTGCGCCCGAGGAGATCGAGGCATTCCGCGTGGCTTACGCCCAAGAGGCCGCGCGCGCGGCGGTCGTCGTGCTGATCGGTTCATTGCCGGACGGTGCGCCACTTTCGCTCTACCGTGAACTGGCCGCGCGAACGCCCTGCCCGATGGTGCTCGACTTCCGCGGCGACGGGTTGCTGTCGGTGCTCGACCTGAAGCCACACGTCGTCAAGCCGAATCGCGAGGAACTTGCCCAGACCGTCGGCCGTCCGCTGGACGACGACGGTGATCTCTGCCGGGCCATGCAATCGCTCAACGCCCGCGGCGCCCGCTGGGTGGTCGTGACGCACGGCAAAGGCCCGGTATGGCTCAGTTCGCCGGATCGCATCTATCGGCTGCATCCGTTGCCGGTCGAGGGTGCGGTCAATCCGATCGGTTGCGGCGACGCCCTGGCGGCCGGCATTGCCTGGGGAATGCAGGAGGGGGTCGAGATGCCCGAGGCCGTCCGCCTCGGCGTCGCAGCCGCCGCCGATCGCCTGCGCACGCTGTTGCCTTCGCGGCTCGATCCGCGCCGCGTTCAGCAGCGGGCCGCGGAAGTGCGAGTGGAACTCGTATGAGCACTTGCCCGTAGTACGCAGATTCCGCTGCGTCTATTCGGGACGGAGCGGAAGCTCCGTCCTACGTTCGCGCGGAGCGTGGGTCAGTGTTTCCCACATCCGTTCCGGCGTCATGTCGGCCGTTACGTCGAGCGCGGCGATGCGGACACCGCGGCAGCGGTAGTATTCGACCAACGGGGCAGTGCGCTCAGCGTAGATCGCCAACTTGCGAGCGATGGCCTCCAGGTCGTCGTCGATCCGTGCGGTGCGGTCGCCGCCGACGTTGCTGCGGATCCGCGATTGCACTACGGCGCTCGAACAAACGAGGTGGATCACCACGCGCACGTCCACAATCGCGTCGACCGCCTGGGCCTGTCCGACGTGGCGCGGCAGCCCGTTGAGCACGACGCAAGGAGGGAAAAAGGGGACAGTCCCCATTTGCCGGAGCGGCCCGAAGGGTGCTTCGCACAAATGGGGACTGTCCCCTTTTTCCCCGCAAGTCTCCGGCCCGGCGCGACGTTCGGCCAGGAAGCCCTCAAGTATCCGCCGCGCGAGCGGGAAGTGCTCATCTTCCAGGAGCGCGCCCGAGTCGAGTACCTCGCGGAGGAACGCAATGTCTGTCGCCGAAAACCGCCTGTCGGGAAGATTGCGCTGCACCGCGTCGCGCATCTGCTGGCCGAAATCGAAGTGCAGGCATTTCGCGTCCCACAAGCCCCGATCCTCGATCAACTGCCCCAAGGGCGTCTTGCCCGAGCCGGTCGGCCCGAGGAGCAGGATGGCAGGGTTTCTGGTCGTCATCTATACAACAACATAACGGTATACCGGCCGCTCCTTCCGCTCCACCTCATCGAGGTTCGCCACCGCCAGCCGGCCGCGCTGGTGGTGGTATTCGACGCGGGCGCCAACGTCGGTCAAAGCCAACACGCCGCGGAAGCCGTGGGCGTCGGCGTACATCCGCCGCGTGACTTCGGCGATGGACGGGGGAGCCTCGCTCGTGCGCACGAGGTCGAAGACCCGCTCCAGCCGCCGCTGCTGGCTGGCGCGGATCGTGGCGATGCGCGCGTACACGTCGTGGATCACCGGCTCGTGCGCGGCCAGAGCCATTGTGAGCCCGTCAATCCGCTCGATCTTCTCCAGCGAGTCAAGGTAGTGCCCCACGCCCGTGTACGGCGTAAGCGACTCGGGCCACTGCTGCGGGAGCGTGCGCGCGAGGATGTGGTCGGCAGACAGCAGCACGTCGCCGGCCGCGATGCACACGTGCCCCGGCGAGTGGCCCGGCGTGTGAATGATCCGCAGGCCGTCGAGTTCCTGGCCGTCGCTAAGCAGGATACCGACCGGCACGTTACGGCGGCGATGGCGGACGAACCGCGAGGTGGCGACAAGCCGCGCCCGCTCGTCGGCGTCCACTCCGGCCTGCTGGAGAAAACCGTCCAGCCGGCGGTTGCCCAGTACGGCGTACTCGTCGCAGGCGATGAGCGGCCGCTGATCGAGCGGATGGACGGCTACTGCAGCGTTCATGTGCGGCAGCAGGTCGGCCAGGCCGCCGACGTGATCGAGGTGGCCGTGCGTGACGATAATGCGGCCGATATCGGCCGGGCGGACCGTCTCGCCGAACTCGCTCCGCACGGTCTCCAGGCCGGCCAGAATCTGTGCCGTTGATTTACCCTGCCCGCTGCCCGAGTCGATCAGGGTCGGCGGTCCGGCCCCGAGCACCAGATAGACCCGGGCCGAGAGATTCTCGAATACCTGGCAAGGAATGCGGTAGATGCGCAATCCGCTGCGGGTGACGAACTCGCGGACGGGTGGAAGCGTGGACATCGGCCGGCGGCGGAGTAGGATTATCAGAGGCAGAATCCCCTTGTGTAGCCGACCCGGGCCGCTTCGGCAAGGGGCGGCGGACGGCCGTACCCCTCACGCTCCGCGTGAGGCTTAGCGGCACACCCTCACGCGGAGCGTGAGGAGTACCCGTGAAGACTCGCCTATCATGCAACGCATCGACGTGCATCAAGTCCGAGCCGCGACCATCGGGCGCTTGACCGCCGGCGCGCTCGACGTGTTGGTGGTCGGCGGCGGGATTGTGGGGGCGGGAATCGCCCGCGATGCGGCGATGCGCGGTCTGCGCGTCGGCCTGGTCGAACAGCACGATCTGGCCTCCGGAACGAGCAGCCGGTCCAGCCGGCTATTGCACGGCGGGCTTCGCTACCTGGCGCAAGGACGACTTGCTCTGGTCCGCGAGGCGAGCCGCGAGAAGTGCATCCTGCATGGCATTGCGCCGCATTTGGCCGAGCCGTTGGCGTTCGTCTTTCCCACGTATCGCGGTTCCCCTTGGCCACTCTGGCAGTTGCGCCTTGGCGTGAAACTCTACGACCTGCTCTGCGGCGGCCGCAACCTCGGTTCATCGCGGTCGTTCGACGCAAACGGGATACGCTCACACCTGCCGGGCGTGGATCCACACGGCCTGACCGGCGGCGTGCGCTACTTCGACGGCCTGACCAACGACGCGCGGCTGGTGCTCGACACGTTGCGGTCGGCCGGCGAACACGGGGCAATCATCGCCAATTACACGCGGTTTGAGGACGCCTCGCCCGGCGGCGGGCGCTGGAAGTGCCTGCTGCGCGATGTGCTTGCCGACCAACCGTTTGAAGCCGAGGCGTTGACGGTCGTCAACGCCACCGGTCCGTGGGCCCAAGCGTTGCCGCACAGCAGCGTCCGCCTGCGGCTGACCAAGGGCGTCCATCTGGTCATCGACCGCCGCCGGTTGCCCGTGCCCGACGCGGTGGTGATGGCCGAGGGGCGGCGGATTCTATTCGCCATTCCATGGGGCGAGCGCGCGATTCTGGGAACCACCGATACCGACTACGACCGCCCGATCGACGACGTTTGCACCGAGCCGGCCGACGTCGACTACGTCCTGAACGTGACAAACCGCGCCTTTCCCGATGCCGGCCTGACGCAGGCCGACATCGTCAGTGCCTGGGCCGGCCTGCGGCCGCTGATTGCCAGCGGCCGGGGCGGGCCGTCCGACATCTCCCGCGCGCACCAAATACTCATGCCGCAACCCGGCTGGTTCGACGTGGCCGGCGGCAAGCTCACGACCTACCGGCTCATCGCCGAGCAGACGGTCGATCGGTTGTATCGCCACCTTGGTCGTGGGCGCCCGCCGTGCCGCACCGCAGAAGAGCCGCTGCGGGCTTCCGGTAGGGCGCAGTTTCACGGCGTCCCTGCTGTGGACGCAGCGGAAGCTGCATCCTACGGACCGGTGGCCAGCGGAGTCCTTCCGCCGCCGGTTGGAGCGGCGATGGTCGAGCGGTACTGTGCCGACGAGTGGGCCGTGCATCTCGACGACGTGATGCTCCGCCGCAGCGGATGGCATTTCTACCATGCCGACGCCGCCGCGGTCGCCGAGCGCGTGGCCGGTTGGATGGCCGAGTGCCTCGACTGGGACGCTGCGCAGCAGACGGTCGAGTTGGCGCGGTATCACAACCTCAAGCATTGACCGCTAGTCTTTCTCGACCGCCTTCTCCTTGCCCTTCGCTTTCGGCTCGGCCGGTCCGAGCAGCTTTTCGAGTTCCTTGTGGAGTTGCGGGCCGCGGGCCGAGGTGGAGACGACCTTGCCGTCCTTGCCCACGAGGATCATCGTGGGAATGCCCGTGATGCCGTAGTACTCGACCGTGGGACTGGGCGTCTCGTCGAAGAGGATGGTCCAGGGAATCGCCTTGTCCTTGAGATACTTATCGAGCGCCTCGCGGTCGCGGTCGAGGCTGATGCCCACGATCTCGAAGCCCTTGTCGTGATACAGTTCGTAGGTCTTCTGGACGTTGGGCATTTCCTGGATGCAGGGGCCGCACCAAGTGGCCCAGAAGTCGATGAGCACGACCTTGCCGGCGGCGAACTTGGCCCAGTCGAACTTGCCGCCGCCGACCGGCTTGCCCTCGACCGTGATCGCGTTGCCGACCAGCGTCAGGCGGCGGACCACGCCTTCCATCATTTTCGCCAGCTTGGCCATCTCTTCGTTCTTGCTTTCGGCCAGGAGCTTGGCGAACGTCTTGTAGGTGTCGACGGCCAGTTTCTCGTCGCCACTCATTTCGGCCATGCGGGCCGCAGTGAAGAGCAAACCGAGGTCCGACTCCTGCAAAGGCCCGCCGCCGAGATACTTCTTCACCTCGGCGATGGCCTTCTCCAGTTCCTTGGGGCCGGCACCCATCGCTTCGCGGAGTTGCTGCTGGATGAGGATCCCGCGGGCCACGCGGGCCAACTTCGGCAAGCCGGCCTTCTCCAGTTCGGCCGGCACGGTCTGCATCCGCTCCGCGGCTCCCTTGTCTCCCTGCCGGCTGAGGATCGACAGGCCGATCATCTTGGTTTGGACCGCGTTCGCCGCCTGTTCGTCGGTCGGCTTCAGCGTGAGGATCTTCTCGGCCGCCGCGATGATCGCCGGCGTGGCCTTCTTGGTAAACTCCTCGATGGCCGCGGGCGTCGGCTCCGGCGGCCCCTTCTTCAGGTCTTCCATGAACTTGATCACGTCGTCGATCGGGCCATCGGGCACGGCGTAGGGATCGCTCTTGGGAGCGGCCTTTTCCCCCGCCGGTTTTTCCGGCGCGGCCTTGGGCTTCGCCTTCTCCGCAGCCGGCGCCGCGGCGACAAACAGACAGCACAGCAAGCCAACGCTCCAGAAGCAACGCCAGGAAACCGACATCGTAGACACCTTTCTTGCGAGGGGAAGTGAGAACGGAACAGGTCATTATACGCCGGGCTGCCGTCGCGTGGTAGGGCGTGCGAAACGTCCCGCATGAGTGTAGGACGGCCTTTCCGGGCCGTCGCGTCGGCCTAAGAAGGCCGACCTGCGGGCGGGCAGACTCCTCGGGCGACGGCCTGGAAAGGCCGTCCTATCGTCCGCGGTGCAGGCGGGCCCGCTGGTTGAGGTAATCGACCAGCACCAGGCCCATGTCGCGGCGGGTGTCGACCAGCACCCGCTCGATGCGGTTCCGCTGGCAGACCGTTTCCAGCCGCGCGTTGAACCGTTCGACGGCCTGCAAGTAGGCGCGGCGGATTTGCAGCGGCTGTGCCAGCAGCTCGTCGGGGATCTCCAGGCCCACGAACTTCGTCATGTCCTCGAACTCGAAGGCCAGTTCGTCGTGGTGCATGATCTGGAAGAGCACCACCTCGTGCTTGTTGTAGCGCATCAACTGCAGTGCCGACTCGAGCCGGTCGATGTCGGTGAAGAAGTCACTCATGATCATCACGATCTCGCGGCGCTTCATGCGGCCCACGAGTTCCGTGAGGCACTCGGGCATGCGGGTCTTGTGCACCGGCTTGCTGTCTTCAAGCAGTTCCGTCATGCGGATGATTTGCGGCACGGCGTTGCTGGGCGGCACGATGCCGCCGATCTCTTCGGCGAAGGTGGCCAGCGAGACCTTGTCGCTCTGGTGGATCACGGCGTAGCCCAGCGTGGCGATCATCTTCGCGGCGTAGCGGAGCTTCTGCTCATCGCCGTCGCCGTAGCGCATGGAGGCGGAGGTGTCGAGCACGAAATGGCAGACCAGGTTGGTTTCCATTTCGTACTGTTTGACGAAGTACCGCTGCCGCTTGTAGTACACGCGCCAGTCGATGTGCTTGGGATCGTCGCCCGGGACATACTCGCGGTGGCCGGCGAACTCGACGGCGAAGCCCGACAGCGGCGACTTATGCGCGCCGGCCAGATTGCCGAGGACCAACCCGCGGGGCTCGATCCGCCGCCCGGCAATGCGGCTTAGAACCTCGGGGTCGAGGTAACGGGAAAGGATCGTTCTTGCCACGGGGTTGCCTACGGTTCAGGGGAAGACGGTCTTGGGTGCAAAGGGGACAGTCCCATTTTCGCGACCATGCTGCGCATGATGCCCGCGAAAATTGGGACAGTCCCCGACTGCCGGCGTTACGCGGCCGGTTTGGCGTACTGCCGGTCGGCCGGGACGGCCTCGAGCAGCATATCGATCAACTGGTCGCTGGTGAGGTTGTTGGCCTGGGCGGCGTAGTTCGGGGCGATGCGGTGCCGCAGCGCCGGTTTGACCACCCACTGCACGTCGCCAATCGTGGCGTGGTAGCGACCGTGAAGGATCGCCCGCGCCTTGGCGCAAGTCACCAACGTGAGCACGCCGCGGGGCCCCGCGCCCCAGGATACCCACTTGTCGACGAACTCCGGGGCTTCCTTCGCGCCTGGACGGGACGCGCGGACCAGGGCCCAGGCGTAGCCCAGAACCTGGTCGCTCACCGGCACGCGGAGCACCAGTTGCTGCAAGTTTACGATGTCGTCGCCCGAGATGATCGGTTTGATCTTGCCTTGTTTGCCGGTGGTCACGCGGCGGGCGATGTCCCACTCCTCGGCCCCGTTGGGGTAGTTCACGCGGATGTAGAGCAGGAAGCGGTCCAACTGCGCCTCGGGCAGCGGGTACGTGCCTTCCTGTTCCAACGGGTTCTGCGTGGCCAGGACGAAGAACGGATCGGGCAATCGGTGAATCTCGCCGCCGGCGGAGACTTGCCGCTCCTGCATGCCCTCGAGCATGGCGGCCTGCGTCTTCGGCGGCGTGCGGTTGATTTCGTCGGCCAAAATCATGTTGGCGAACAGCGGGCCGGGCAAGAACTTGTACTTCCGCTGCCCGGTCTGCACGTCCTCCTGGATCACGTCGGTGCCCGTCACGTCGCTGGGCATCAAGTCGGGCGTGAACTGGATCCGCTTGAAGCTCAGGTGCGTGGCCTCGGCCAGCGAACTGATCAGCAAGGTCTTGGCCAGACCCGGCACGCCTTCGAGCAGGGCGTGACCGCGGGCGAAAATCGCGATCAGCACCTGCTCGATCACGTCGTTCTGGCCCACGATCACCTCGGCCAGTTCCCTGCGGATCTGGTCGTACGAGGTCCGGCACCGCTCCACGGCTGCGAGGTCATCCGGGGGGATGTTGTTCGTCGTCATAGTTCTCTCTCATCTCGGGGTTGCGGGTGGCATGCCCTCGCTTGCCGTGGGCACGCGGCTGTCTTTCGCGTTCTTGCCATGCCCACGGCAAGCGTGGGCATGGCACCCTTGCTATTACCTCAATCCGTATTCTCGAAATACTTCTTCAGCGTTTCCTCGTAGCCGCGGGGCGGACGCCGCTCGGAACTGGCGCGGATCGCGTTGCGGACATCCGGAGGCAGCTTGGCGAACCAAGGCTTTTCCGTTAACTTCTTCGTGCCCGGCTCGGCGTCTTTCGTCGAGTTGGGCGTAGCAGTGCCTTGCGGCGGCTGCTCGGGCGCGTCGAGCAATCCCATCTCGGGCATGGCCTGATTCTCCTGCTGTGTACCGCCTTGCGACGTGCCGCCGCCGATGCCGAAGGGACTCGTCTTGCCGGCGATCTTCGGCGGGGCCAGGCTCGGCGCGCCCATGCCGGGCTGCGTTCCCGGTTCCGAACCCGGCTCAGAACCTGCCTCGGACCCTGGTTCACCGCCCGGCTCGCCCGCCTCGGCCCCGGCCAATTCGGCCGCCAACTGCGAGGCCTCGCGGATGGGGACGTTGGCCAGCGGCACGCCCGCCGGCATTGGCGCGGGTTGACCGCCGGACGGCTTCTCGCCCGACGGTTTTCCGCCCGATGGCTTGCTGCCGGACGGTTTTCCACCCGACTCCTGTCCGCCGGGTTTCTCACCGCCGGCCTGTTCGCCACCAGCTTGTTCGCCACCGGATTGTTCGCCGCCCGACTGCTCGCCGCCCGGTTCGGCCGCGGCCATCTGCTCGCCGGACGGCTTCTCGCCGGCGGCGGCCAGGGCTTCGGCCTTGGCCATATCCGAGGCGATCTTGTCCTCGCGTTCACCCAACGCGGCCGAGGCGTCGCCCATGGCCTGCTCGACGCCTTTCTGCGCGCCCTCGGCCTGCTCGGGCGACTTCATGCCGCTGGCGGCCTCTTTGGCGGCCGACTCGGCGCCGCGCATGGCGGACGTGGCGCCGGGGTCGATGGGCTTCGTCTTACCGGCCAACTCATCGGCCTGCTTGGCCTTGGCGGCCATCTGCGCGGCGCCCTGCTCGGCCAATGCCTTGGCCGCGGCGTCGATCTGCTCGGCGGCCTTCTCCAGCATTTCGCCGGCGGCCTTCTGGGCAGCGCCTGCTTCCTGCTTCGCGCCGGCCTCACCAGCCTTCTCGGCCTTCTTCGAGGCCTCGGTAGCCTTGGCCAAGGTATCGGCCGCCGCGGGGGCATCGGGTTTGGCCAGTTCGGCGGCCTTCTCGGCGGCCCCGGACGCCTTAGCTTGTTCGCCCGACTCGCCGCCTTGCTCCTTGTTGCCTTCGAGCTTTGCGCCGCCTTCCTGTTTGCCAGCCTGCTCGGCGGCTTTGGCCGCTTCAAGGGCCTTTTCTAGGGCCTGTTGGACCTCAGCGCGGGCCGCCTTGGCCTCGCCGCGGTTGCCTTCGGCCAACTTGTCGGCGGCTTTCTCGGCGGCCTTCTCAGCCTTATCCAACGCCGCGCCCAAGGGATCCTTCGCACCCGCTGGTTCGCCGCCCTGCGGCTTCTCACCACCCTCGGGCTTTTCGCCACCTTGTTCTCCGCCTTGCGGTTTCTCACCGCCTTGCTCGCCGCCTTGCGGTTTCTCACCGCCTTGCTCGCCGCCTTGCGGTTTCTCACCGCCTTCCGGCTTTTCGCCACCTTGCGGATTGGCTTCCTTGGCGATCTCGCCGACGGCCTTGGCGACCTCCCTTTCCTTGGCCACGGCCTCGCGCGTGTCGCCCGAGGCGCTCTTTTCGGCGGCGTTGGCGGCCGCGTCGGCCTCCTTCTGCTTCTCCATCGCCTGACGTATTTTCTCGGCGGTCTCGATGGCCTTGGCGGCCTCCGGATGACCGGCCGCCCGCTCGTTCGCGGCGCGGGCCTCGGCGACCTTCTCGCGGGCCTCCTCGAGACGCTTCATGCGCGCGGCCAGCGGACTGGAGAGATTCTGGGCCAGTGCGTCGTCGACCGCCTTGTGGGCGTCCTTGGTCTCGGCCAACTGCTTGCCGCCGACGTCCTTCATCTGCTCGGCCGCGCGGGCCAGTTCACCACGGATTTGCTCGGCCGCTTTGTCGAGCTTCTCAGCCGACTTGGCGGCTTCCTTGGCCGCCTGCTCGGCGGCGGGCTTCGACGCCTCGTTGGGCTTCTGCTCGGCGGCAGACAGCTTGTCGCTGGTCTCCTTAATCGACGGGGCGGCCTCGTTGAGCGTCTTGGCGGCCTCGGGCACGCTGCTCTTCACGCCCTCGGCCACCTTCTCGGCAATCTGCCTGACGTCCTCGTGCTCGCTCTTCATTTCCTTGACCGCAGCCGCGTCGAGCCCCTTCTCCTCGGCGGCCTTCGCGGCCTCCTTGGCGATTTGGCGTTCGGTCTCGGCGGCCTGATCCAGGGCGCGGGCGGCATGGGCCAGTTCATTTATCTTTGCCAGCAGCTCCTCGCGCTTGGCATCGGCCAATGCGGCTTCGGTTTCGGAAACCGCCTTCTCGACCGCGCGGTCGGCCTTTTCGACCGCGTCGGCCCGTTTCTCGGGCGTCTTGTCCATTTCTTTCGCCGCTTCTTTCGCCGTGTCCTTGGCCTCGCTCATGGCCGCCTTGACCGGCTCGGGCAGGTCGCGCCCCTGCGGGATCTTCTCCAGTTCCTTGGCCACTTCCGCCTCGTGCTGCTTGGCCTCGGCAGCCTTTTGGGCAGCGTCCTCGTGGGCCTTTTTCTGCTCCGCCTCGACCTTTTCGAGATCCTTGCGCGCGGCCTTGAGGTCTTCGATCCGCTTCTTGAGTTGATCGGCGGTGAGCCCCATTTCTCGGCCGCGGAACTCGTCGGCCTTTTCGGCCGCCTTCTCCAGGTTCTTGACGACGTTCTCTTCCTGGGCGAGGGCTTCGGGCTGATTCTCGTTGAAGATCTCGTTCGTGGCGTCGTTGGCCGCGTGTTCGGCCTTCTCCAGGGCGTTCTTCACCTCCGGCGATTCGACCGACTTCTTCATTTCGCCGATCGCGTCGCGGACCTTGTTCTCCGCCTGGACCAGATCGTCGACCTTCTTCGGATCGAGTCCCTGCTTGGTGGCCTCGCGGATCTTCTCCTGCTGGGCGATCATCTCGCGGATCTTCTCGGAGGTCGAGTTGCGGTCGGCGTCGGCCAGCTTCTGGGCCTTTTCGATGCGGGCCAGCAAGGCCTCGAGTCCCTCGATCACCCGCTGCTGGCTGTCGCCGGCGGCCGCGTAGCCGGCGGCCTGCAAGTGCGTTTCGCAGCCGACCAGTTCCTGGTCGACCTTCTTCTCGTCGAGAATCCGCAGGCCCTCCTTGGCTTCGTCGCCGAAGGGGCCTTGCCAGCGGCTGACTTCCAGGAGCACGTCCTTGAAGCCGAGCTTCGCTTCGCGGCCGGGTTGGTCCTTGATGCCGGCGTACAGCGCCCGCACGTCGCGCTGCTTCTCCAGCGTGGCGAGGTTCAGCGACTCGCGCACGGTGTCGGGTTTCTCGGGCAGCCCGAGCGTGTCCTTGCGGACGAACTTCTGGGCCGCGATGAGTTGCCGCACCTGGGCCGCCATCTTGGCAATCCGCAGCCGCCGCAGCAGGCTCTGCCGTTGCACGTAGAGCGAGACCAGCACTTCACGACTCTTCGCCCGGGCCGTGGCGAACTGCTTCGGGTCGTTGGCTTTCTTCATCTCCATTTCGGCCAGGAGTTGGATGACGTCGGCCATTTCCTGGTCGACCAGACGGTCGATGTCCTTCCGCATCTTGGCGATTTCGACATACCACTCGTGCTTCTGCAGGCCGTTTTCCTTGAGTTGCTGCAGTTGCAAGTCGAGCACATCCTTGATGAGGTCGCGCGCCATGTTGCGGACGCTCTCCTGGATTTGCTTTTGCTGGACGACCGCTTCCGCGGGCAGGGGCTGCGCGGACGCCACGGACGCGAGAGCGGCGAGGACCAACCCCGCCAGGAACCAGAACCGTGCGCTTGTCATGGGACTTCTCCTCCTATCCCGAGTTGCCGCTGGATCATGGTTTGAAGCTGTTCTTCCGTTTTCGGATCGAACTCCGTCACCTTTTCCAGGATACCCTGGTCGTCGGTCACTTGGAAGTCGAGCGGCTCGGCGGCGGCCGTCTTGCCCTCGTGCTTGCCGCGGTAGTCGACCGCCCGCAAAGTCACCCGCAGTTTATCGCCTTTGACGAGCCCTAGCTTGGCCAGCGGGAACTCGCGGGCCTGCTGCACGACCAATTCGGGGCGCTGCTTTTCGGCGCGGCGATACAGTTCCACCGTGCCTTTCTCAACGACGCTGCCGTCCTCGTGGATCACGCTGCACGAAGCCGTCACGCGGGCGACGCCGTACTGGCCCTTGGCCCCGAAATAGACCGTGGGTACGGCCGTCGGCACCACGAATTCCGTGCGGATCTTGGCGGCGATCCGCGGCGGATCGTCGGTGCGGATGCGGATCGTGCCCTCGATCGGCTCGTCGAGCATCTGGCCGTCCGTGTCGAGCACGTCGATCGAGTATTCCAGGTGCTTGAAGACGGCGGCCAAAGGCGTGTCGGGCAGATCGAGCACCCAGCGCTCGCGCCGGTCTTGCT
>Ga0233425_10004853_pt1 | contig 21978 bp, 19 predicted proteins | sample Watercolumn_Towu_2_FD_181712 | JGI IMG/M metagenome (GOLD analysis project Ga0233425, IMG submission 181712) | Freshwater microbial communities from Lake Towuti, South Sulawesi, Indonesia - Watercolumn_Towuti2014_140_MG | ecosystem: Environmental > Aquatic > Freshwater > Lake | place...
GGTGTGGTAGCTCATGGGATTGAACCGGGCCTGACCGGTGGCCAGGGTCCGCACGCCCCAGCCCGACCGGAACTCGGCCCCCAGCAGCCGCTTCGTCACCCGCTTCGCCCGTTCCGGCGAGGGCAGGCCGGTGAACAGCAGATGGCCGGCGTTGGACCCGATCGAGCGGCACAGCGCGCCGTCCCCGTCCAGGGCGATGGCGTAGAAGCCTTCGTCCTCCATCCAGAACCGGTCCTCGACCAGGGCCCGCACCCGTTCGGCCTGGGCCGCCCAGCCCAGTGCTCCGGGATCGCCCAGCGCCGCGCCCAGCTCGGCCATCGCCTGCCAGGCGGCGTAGGCGTAGCCCTGAACCTCCAGCAGGGCGACCGGCCCCTTCGGGAAGCGGCCGTCGGCGTGGAAGATCGAGTCCTCGCTGTCCTTCCAGCCCTGGTTGGACAGGCCGGTGTCGGCGCCGCGCTGATAGCTGATCAGGCCGTCGCCCTGAATGTCGCCGTGATCCTTCATCCAGCCCGTGGCGGCGACCAGATTGGGCCACAGCTTGCGGATCAGGGCGAGGTCGCCCGTCCGCTTGGCATAGGCCCCCGCGAGGGCGACGAACAGGCAGGTGGTGTCGACCCCGCCGTAGTAGAGGCCGAACGGCACCTCGCCGAGCGCGCTCATCTCGCCGCCGCGGGTCTCGTGCATGATCTTTCCGGGGGCCGAGTCCTGGAAGGCCGAGAATTCCGTCGCCTGCCGGATGGCCAGATAGGTCAGCACCCCCTTGGCCAGCGACGGATCGAGCCACAGCATCTGCCAGGCCGTGATGATCCCGTCCCGCCCGAACGGCGTCGAGAACCACGGCACGCCGGCATAGGGGTAGGGCCCGGTCGGAAGGTCGGTGGTCAACAGGGCCACGTCGGCGCGGCTCTGGTCCAGCCAGTCGTTGAAGCGCGGACTGCGCGGCCCCCGCAGCGAGGCCCCGCGCCGCCGCCGCGTGCGCATGGCCAGCCGCGCCTGCACCGCGTTGATCCGGTATCGCGCCTCGTCGGGCTGGTCGCAGCGGTCGGGACCGCATTCGATATACAGGTCGCTGCGCTTGCCCTTGGGCAGGCTGAACATGAATTCGGCCCGGCTTCCGCTGAGCCGGGCCGGCGGCTCGGAAAAGGCCAGACAGCTGGTCCGCCGGACCTCGTCCAGCCCGACATAGGCGAAGGTCACCCGCCGCCCGTCGTGGGTCGGCGTCTCGGTGGTCCCGCGCTTCTCGCGCAGCGTGCCGCGGACCTGGAAGATGTCGGCGAAGTCGGCGGCGAAATCGAGCGCCAGCGGCAGCAGCATGTCCTCGATGCCGTGGTTGACCATCCGGATGCGCTCGAACATCCGTCGGTCCCAGACGAACCGCCGTCGCTCGATGTGGAGCACGCCCGCCGGGGCCGAGCGCCCGCCCATCGGCGGCAGGGGGCGGTTGGTCGAGTGGCAGGTGAAATAGACATTGTCCTGACTGACGCCCGAACTCAGCCGCGACGGCCGCGCCAGTCCGACGGTGAGGACCAGCCGGGACAGGATGCGGGTGTCGTGGTCGAACAGGCCGTCGGCCCCGCCCTTCATGTCGCCCCAGCCGTCGGCGACCGCGAACGTGTCGCCGTCCTTCAGCGCCATCAGCCGCTCCAGCCCGTCGGTTTCCGAGGCCTCGAGCGCGGTGGTCTGAACGGTGTAGGCGTCGTCCATGAAGGCTCCAGGGGCGGTTCAGGATCGGCGGAAGGTCTCACCCGAATGGGGACGCTTGATGGCGCCTCTGTACGGTAATGGACGAAGTGCGGACGGGTTCAGCGCGATCAGGCGTTGGCGGCGAAGCTTCGGCCTTCCAGCCCACGCAGGGGCGTGACCACGTCGGCCAGCGGCTCTTCCGCGAAGGGACGCTTGGCCAGCAGGTCGCCGTAGACGTCCAGATAGCGCCGGGCCATGGCCGTGGCCGAGAAGCGCAGATCGAACCGCGCGCGGATGGCCTCGCGGTCCAGCAGATGCGCTCGTCCGGCGGCGGCCACAGCCTGTTCGAGCGTGTCGACGAGGAAGCCGGTCTCGCCGTCCTCGATGACTTCGGGCGTCGAGCCGCAGCGGAAGGCGACCACCGGCGTGCCGCAGGCCATGGCCTCGATCATCACCAGACCAAAGGGCTCGGGCCAGTCGATGGGAAACAGCAGGGCGTCCGCCCCGCCCAGGAAGGCGGACTTCTGGTGGTCGCCGATCTCGCCGATGAATTCGACGAGGGGATTGGACTCGACCATGGGACGGATGACCGTCTCCCAATAGACCTTGTCCGCCGCGTCGACCTTGGCCGCCATCTTCAGGGGCCTGTTGAGCTTGGTGGCGATCTCGATGGCGCGATCGGGCCGCTTCTCGGGCGAGATGCGGCCGAGGAAGGCCAGATAGCCTTCGGACCTCGGCGAGAATTTATAGGTGTCGCCCGGCATGCCGTGGTGGACGGTGGCCTTCCAGTTGGCCGTCGGCAGGGGCCGGCGCTGGTCGTCGGAGATCGAGACGAGGCCGAACTCGGGCCAGCGTTCGTAGACGCCGGCGATATCCTTCATGTCCAGCCGCCCGTGAAGGGTGGTGATGGTCTTGTCGGCGCAGCGCGAGAAGAAGGGGAAATGGATCATGTCGGTGTGGAAATGGATCACGTCGAAATCGTCGGCGCGCTTCAGCACCTCGGCCAGCATGGTCATGTGGGCGGCCAGATCCGACTTCAGCGGCGCGGGATCCAGCCGGATGGCCTGATCGCGCACCGGAATCAGTCGCGCCCGGGTTTCCGCGTCGGCCGCGGCGAACAGGGTCACGTCATGGCCCAGATCGACCAGGGCGTCGGTCAGATGCGCGACGACGCGTTCGGTGCCCCCGTACAGCTTCGGCGGCACCGCTTCGTAGAGAGGAGTGACCTGAGCGATCTTCATGGAGATTATCCGGAGCCCCTGACGTGAACCGGGTAGAAACTATCTCGCAGGTGCGAAGTTCCCCGAACGCGAATATTTCCTGTGCAAAGTGCGCAGGTTACAGCGTTTTCAGTGTCCGGTACCGGTCACTGCATCCCGGCGCGGATCTCGGCCCGCAGGGTGTCGATCGACCTAAGTCCCTGATCCGTCTTGAATCGCCAGTAGGTCCAGCCGTTGCAGGCCGGCGCGTTCTCGAACAGGGCGCCGAGTTTGTGGATCGAGCCGGTCAGTTCGCCGGCCACCAGCGAGCCGTCGGCCCGGACCCGCGCCTCCCGGTCGCCGCGCGGGCAATACAGCTTGTCGCCCGGCGACAGCAGCCCGGCCTCGACCAGCGCCCCGAACGGCACCTTCACCTCGGCCCGTTTGGAGCCCATGACGACCAGATCCTCGGGCGCGGCGGGGATGACCGCCTTGATCCGCTTCTCGGCGACCTTCGCATAGGTCTCGTCGCGCTCGATGCCGATGAATTTCCGCCCCAGACGCTTCGCCGCCGCGCCGGTGGTGCCGGTGCCGAAGAAGGGATCCAGCACCACGTCCCCCGGCCGCGTGGCCGCCAGCAGCACCCGGTGCAGCAGGCCTTCGGGCTTCTGGGTCGGATGGGCCTTCTTGCCCTCGGCGTCCTTGATCCGCTCCTCGCCGGTGCACAGGGCCAGGGTCCAGTCGGACCGCATCTGCGTGTCCTCGTTGAAGGCCTTCAGAGCGTCGTAGTTGAAGGTGTAGCGCTTCTGCTCGCGGCTGCGCGCGGCCCAGATCAGGGTCTCGTGGGCGTTGGTGAAGCGCGTGCCCTTGAAGTTCGGCATCGGGTTGGACTTGCGCCAGATGATGTCGTTCAGCACCCAGAAGCCCAGGTCCTGGATCGCCGTGCCCAGGCGGAAGACATTGTGATAGCTGCCGATCACCCAGATCGAGCCCTCGGGCTTCAGCACCCGGCGGCACTCGGCCATCCATTCGCGGGTGAAGGCGTCATAGGCGGCGAAGCTGTCGAACTTGTCCCAGTCGTCGTCGACCGCGTCGACCAGGCTGTTGTCCGGGCGCAGGAGATCGCCGCCCAGCTGAAGGTTATAGGGGGGGTCGGCGAAGACCATGTCGACGCAGGCGTCGGGCAGGGACCGCAACACCTCGATGCAGTCGCCCCTCATGACGACGTCGGTCTTCAACTCGGACATGGAAACGCGGCCCCGTACAGCTTGAGGACCGATTGGTGAATCATCGCGGTTAAGGGCGGGTTATCTCACGTGATCATTCTCGCGACCTCGTCCCATGACAGGGCGATGTCGTGGGCGCCCGCCGCCTCAAGCCGCCCGGCGTGCCCATCGCGAATGTGCCCGCCCGCGCACATCCCTATGACCCGCATCCCGGCCGCCACGCCGGCCAGCACGCCTGTCGGGCTGTCCTCGATCACCACTGCCCGCCCCGGATCGGCGTCCATCGCCGCCGCGGCGTGAAGAAAGATGTCCGGATGCGGCTTTCCACGCGTCACATGCACTGCCGCGCTGAACACCGGGCCCAGCCGTCCCGTCAGGCCGAAACGGGCGAGGCCCAGCTCGATCCATTCCGGCGTGCTCGACGAGGCGATGCAGCGCGGCCCTTCCAGACCGTCCACGAACGCCGCCAGTCCGGGCACGGCGGTCAGGGCGCCGTGCGCCCGCTCGCGGGAGAGTCGGGTCCAGTCGGCATGGACCGTATCGGGGCAGGGGCGTTCCAGTCGGGCCTCGATCAGCGGTCGGAAATCCACCCAGCGCTTGCCCATATAGCTCGCGATGGCCTCATCGGCGGTCGTCGGCAGACCGATGCCGGTGAGGACCTCCGCCAGCACGGTGTTGCTCAGCAGTTCGCTGTCGGCGACGACGCCGTCGTAATCGAAGATGAGCAGGTCAGGTTTCATGGCCTTGTCTGCCTGATCCGGCTGAGGGTGGAAACGGATCGGAACCGTCACATGACCTCACGGTTTGTTACAGCCCCGGCCTCGCCTTCGCGGGCGCAGCACGTTAGTCAGGCCGGACCACACGACAGGCTCAGGGGCTACAGGATGACTCAGTGGGTGTACGGCTTCGGCGGAGGCTCCGCCGACGGCGATGCGTCGATGAAGAACCTGCTCGGCGGCAAGGGCGCCAACCTGGCCGAGATGTCGTCGCTCGGCCTGCCCGTGCCTCCCGGTTTCACCATCACGACCGAAGCCTGCGTCCACTACTATTCCAACGGCCAGAGCTATCCGGCCGAACTGGCCGATCAGGTCGCGGCCGGGCTGAAGAAGGTCGAGGCCGTCGTCGGCAAGACCTTCGGGGACGCGAAGAACCCGCTGCTGGTCTCGGTCCGCTCGGGCGCCCGCGCCTCCATGCCGGGAATGATGGACACGGTCCTGAACCTGGGCCTCAACGACGAGACGGTCGAGGGCCTGGCCGCACTGTCCGGCGACCGGCGCTTCGCCTTCGACAGCTACCGCCGCTTCATCACCATGTATTCGAGCGTCGTCCTCGGCCTGTCGCACGACGACTTCGAGGAGGTGCTGGACGACCACAAGGACCGGCTCGGCGTCACCATCGACACCGACCTGACCGCGAAGGACTGGGAGAAGGTCGTCGTCGACTACAAGGCGGTGGTCGAGGACCGGCTTGGCCAGCCCTTCCCGCAGGATCCCAACGACCAGCTGTGGGGCGCCGTCTCGGCCGTCTTCGCCAGCTGGATGAACGATCGGGCCAAATTCTATCGCCGCATGCACGACATCCCCGAAAGCTGGGGCACGGCCGTCAACGTCCAGTCGATGGTGTTCGGCAATATGGGCGACACCTCGGCCACCGGCGTCGCCTTCACCCGCAATCCGTCGACGGGCGAGGCCCGGCTGTACGGCGAATTCCTGATCAACGCCCAGGGCGAGGACGTCGTCGCCGGCATCCGCACGCCCCAGTCCCTGACGAAGGCCGGCCGCGAGGAGATGGGCGAGAGCGCCCCCTCGATGGAAGAGGCCATGCCCGAGGTGTTCGGCCAGTTCGTCGAGGTGGTCGGCCGGCTCGAAAGCCACTACCGCGACATGCAGGATATCGAGTTCACGGTCGAACAAGGCCGGCTGTGGATGCTGCAGACCCGCAACGGCAAGCGGACGGCCAAGTCAGCGCTGAAGATCGCCGTCGACCTGGCCGCCGAGGGGGTGATCTCCGAAGAGGAGGCCGTGTCGCGCGTCGAGCCGTCTGCGCTGGACCAGCTGCTGCACCCCACGCTCGACCCGAACGCCGTGCGCAATGTCGTCGCCGCCGGCCTGCCCGCATCCCCCGGCGCGGCCACCGGCAAGATCGTCTTCGACGCCGACGAGGCCGAACGGCTGAACCAACTGGGCGACGCCGTCATCCTGGTGCGCGAGGAGACCAGCCCCGAGGACATCCACGGCATGCACGCCGCGCGCGGCATCGTCACCGCCCGCGGCGGCATGACCAGCCACGCCGCCGTGGTGGCGCGCGGCATGGGGCGGCCCTGCGTCTGCGGCATCAACGAACTGTCGATCGACGAGAAGGCCGGGACCTTCACCGCCCGCGGCCGCGTCTTCAGGGCCGGCGAGATCATCACCATCGACGGCTCGAAGGGCGAGGTGCTCGAGGGCGCCGTGGCCATGATCGAGCCGGAACTGACCGGCGACTTCCAGACACTGATGGCCTGGGCCGACAAGGTCCGCCGTCTGCGGGTCCGCGCCAACGCCGAAACGCCTCTGGACGCGAAGACCGCCCGCGGCTTCGGGGCCGAGGGCATCGGTCTGTGCCGGACCGAGCACATGTTCTTCGACGACGCCCGCATCGCCGCCGTGCGCGAGATGATCCTGGCCGACGACGAGGCCGGCCGCCGCGCCGCCCTCGGCAAGATCGCGCCCTTCCAGAAGGCCGACTTCGTCCAGCTGTTCGAGATCATGGCCGGCCTGCCGGTGACGGTGCGCCTGCTCGACCCGCCGCTGCACGAGTTCATCCCCCACACCGACGCCGAGATCGACGCCCTCGCCGTGACCCAGGGTCTGGACGCCGCCAAGCTGAAGCGGCGGGCCAGGGAGCTGCACGAGACCAACCCCATGCTCGGCCACCGCGGCTGCCGCCTGGGCGTCGCCTATCCCGAGATCTACGAGATGCAGGTCCGCGCCATTCTCGAGGCGGCGCTGGAAGTGAAGAAAACAGCGGCCGAGGCGCCCATCCCCGAGATCATGCACCCGCTGGTCGCCCTCGGTCTGGAGATGAAATACCTGCGCGAACTGACCGACCGCACCGCCGAGGCCGTCTTCGCCGAGGCCGGCGACCGGGTCGAATACCTCGTCGGCACCATGATCGAACTGCCGCGCGCCGCCCTGCGCGCCGCTGATCTGGCGGAGCACGCCGAGTTCTTCAGCTTCGGCACCAACGACCTGACCCAGACCACCTTCGGCATCAGCCGAGACGACTCCGGCCGCTTCCTGCAGGCCTATATGGACAAGGGCATCTTTGAGTCCGACCCGTTCGTCCGGCTGGACCAGGAGGGCGTCGGCGACCTGATCCGCATCGCCGCCGAACGCGGCAAGTCGAAGCGTCCGGACATCAAGATGGGCATCTGCGGCGAGCATGGCGGCGATCCGTCGTCCATCGCCTTCTGCGAGACGGTGGGCCTGAACTACGTCAGCTGTTCGCCCTATCGCGTGCCGATCGCGCGTCTGGCGGCGGCCCAGGCCGCCCTGCACGCCCGCGCCGGAACCGAGCGGGAAAAGGACCGCTGACGAAAGCTGAGCCGTTTTCGCCACGAAGTCGCCTGACTTGATGTAACGCGGTCTGTGCCTCGCGTCACACAGTTGTCGTTATGTATTCGATGGCCACTGGAACGCCGCTTTCGGTCGCCCATTTGTGTCTCGCTGGATGGGGCTGGCAGCCGTCGGTTGCCGCATCTAGAGGATACAAGAAACAATGCGTAACGTTCTTCTCGCCACTGCCGCTCTTACTCTCATTGCCGCGCCCGCGATGGCGCAAAGCATCTCCAACCCGGACGTCAAGGGCTCGATCGGCTACACCCAGCTGGACGGCGACGACGCCACCCTGGGCGCGGTCACCGGCCGCCTGACCGCGAACTTCAACCGCTATGTCGGCGTCGAGGGCGAAGCCTCGTTCGGCGTCAAGGATGACGAGATCACCGTCGGCGCCGTCACCGGCGACCTGTCCCACGAATACGACGCCGCGGCCTATGTCGTCGGCACCCTGCCGATCACCCCGAACTTCGAACTGTTCGGCCGGGTCGGCTATGGCACGACCCAGATCAAGGCCGAGGCCGCCGGTCTCTCGGCCACCGAAGACGGCGAAAGCGTCAACTACGGCGCCGGCGCCAATTACTTCTTCGACGGCCGCAACGGCGTCCGCGCCGACTGGACCCGCCGCGACTTCACCGACGACAACGGCGGTGAACTGGACACCTACGGCCTGAGCTACGTCCGCCGCTTCTAAAGGCTGACCGCTTCCGGAACGACGAAGGCGCGCCTCCTCGCGGAGACGCGCCTTTTCGTTGGTTCAACGCGGACGGGTCAGACGACGCCCGGCTGCAGGGCCCAGCGCATCGAGCCTTCGCCGAACGGCTTGAAGAACAGGTCGCGGTATTTTTCGAACACCTCGACGATCCGGTTGGCCAGGTCCTGGGCCACGGTCTCGCCGCGCTGGCGCTTCATCGCCGCCACGCACTGGACCACGTCGCGCTGGTGGGCCGAGCCGCCCATGCGCTTGAGCACCGCGGCGATATCCTGCGCCAGCGGATCGACCTGCGACGCCCATGGATTGGTGTTCTGAGTCATGCGGGACGCCCCCTTGTTCTCGACACTGGCGAACCGGTCGCAAAATCTTCCCGCGGATGCAAGCGTGGCCGCGAATTCGTGATCGGGGCGAGATCGGGAGCCCTCGCCGGCGAGCGGCGTTCCGGAGCCATGACCCTGCATCGCCTCGTTCCCTGCCTCCTGTTCATTCTCGCCGCCTGCGGCCCCTCCGACACCAATCCGCCGACGGAGCCGGCGGAGCCCATCATCAGCGCCGAGGCTGAGGCGCCGGCGCCGACGCCGCCCCCGGGCGTCGGCTCGATCATGCCAGGCTCGGGGCCGCAGACCTTCGTGGGCCGGTGGTCCGCCAACGGGGCATGGTGCGCCAGACCGCAAGGCGCCGAGCGGCCGATCGAGATCAGCACCACCCGGTTCGAGGGCTATGAAAACAGCTGCGGCATCCTTTCGGTCAGGCAGGTCCGCGACGGCTACGAGGCCGGGCTGGCCTGTTCGGCCGAGGGCCAGACCTCGCGCGAGCGGGTGCGGATGGCCGTCCAGGGCGACGTCCTGCGCCTGACCTGGCTGAACCGGAACAGCGCCGCCGTCAGCCTGGTCCGCTGCCCCAACCCGGGCGAGCCGAAGCCGGCTAGTTGAACAGGAAGTTCATCACGTCGCCGTCCTTGACGACATAGGCCTTGCCCTCGGCGCGCAGCTTGCCGGCCTCGCGCGCCTTCGCCTCGCCCTTGAGGGCCACGAAGTCGTCGTAGGCGATGGTCTCGGCGCGGATGAAACCCTTTTCGAAGTCGGTGTGGATGACGCCCGCCGCCTGCGGCGCGGTCGCCCCGATCGGGATGGTCCAGGCGCGCGCCTCCTTCGGTCCGACGGTGAAATAGGACTGCAGGCCCAGCAGGGCGTAGGCCTCGCGGATCAGGCGGTTCAGGCCCGGCTCGGCGAGGCCCAGGCTTTCCAGAAACTCCGCCTGTTCTTCCGGATCCAGCACGGCCAGTTCGGAATCGATCTTCGCCGAGATCACCACGGACTTGGCGTTGTCGGCGGCGGCGCGTTTGGCGACGAGATCCGACAGCTCATTGCCCTTGTCGGCCGAGCCCTCGTCGACATTCGCGACATAGAGGGCGGGCAGGGAGGTCAGCAGCTGCAGCATGTGCCACGCCTTCTCGTCCTCCTTCGACACCTCGACGACGCGGGCGGGCTTGCCGGCGCGCAGCGGGGTCAGGGCCATGTTGATCAGGCGCAGGGTGGTCTGGGCCTCCTTGTCGCCGCCCTTGGCCTTCTTCTCGACGTTGACGACCCGCTTCTCGAGGCTTTCGAGGTCCGCCAGCATCAGTTCGGTCTCGATGATCTCGAGGTCGCTGATCGGGTCGATGCGGTTCTCGACGTGGGTGATGTCGTCGTCGACGAAGCAGCGGGCCACGAAGGCGACGGCGTCGCAGTCGCGGATATTGGCCAGGAACTGGTTGCCCAGGCCCTCGCCCTTGGACGCGCCGCGGACCAGGCCCGCGATGTCGACGAAGGTGATCCGCGACGGGATGATTTCCTTCGAGCCCGCGATCTCGGCCAGGACGTTCAGGCGCGGCTCCGGCACCGCCACGTCGCCGGTGTTCGGCTCGATCGTGCAGAACGGATAGTTGGCCGCCTGCGCCGCCGCCGTCTTGGTCAGGGCGTTGAACAGGGTGGACTTGCCGACATTGGGCAGGCCGACGATCGCGACTTTAAGGGCCATGGGCTTGGGCGGTTCCAGAAGCCTCTGCGGCGGACGGACGCGAGGTCCTGTCCGCGAGAGGCGGCAAAGCGGAGAGATGAAGGCGAGCCTTTAGCGGGTCGCGCCCCGTTTGTCAGGTTCGACGGCTCAGTGAGCCGCGACCTGGTCGTATTCGCCGGCCGCCGGCTGGGCGACGCGGGCCGTGACCTCGACCGGCGCCGCTGCTGCGAAAGTCAGTTTCAGCGTGACGGTGTCGCCCGTGGCCAGAGGTTCCTCGACGCCGAGCAGCATCAGGTGGTTGCCGCCGGGCGCCAGGGCCGTCGCCTGACCGGCCGCCAGCGGCAGGCCGTCCCGCAGCTGCTGCATCATCATCATATTGCTCTCCATGCGGCTCTCATGGATCTGGACGTATTTGGCCTGCGGACTTTCGCCGGAGACCAGCCGGTCGTCGCCGCTGGCCGTCAGGGTCATGTAGCAGCCGGTCGTCTGGCGGCCCTTCGGCGTCGGCCGGCACAGGGCGTCGGAGACCGTGACGGTCGGCGCGCCGGGCGCCGGCGCGCTTTCGCCGGAATTGCAGGCGGCCAGCAGCAACAGGGCGGCGGCGGAGACGGTGGCGCGGTTCATGGCGGTTCCTTCAGGGTTGGGCGCGGTCTATCGGCGCCGCTGACCGCGGACAAGGCGGTGCGTCTAGTCGTCGCCCCGTGCGGCCTGACGCGGGCTGAATTTGGGCGCTGGGGCCAGGCGCATGACCTCGGCCTGATAGCGTTCGTCGTCGCCGGCCAGGGCGAAGGGCAGGGCGTCCGCAACGGCGGCCAGCATCGGGTCCAGCCAGACGCGATCGGCCTTGTGGAAGTCGCCCAGCACATGGGGCATGACCAGATGGCTCTCGCCCGGATGGCCCACGCCCATGCGGCCGCGCCGGAAGTCCGCGCCCAGATGGCTGATCAGGCTGCGCACGCCGTTCTGGCCCGCCGCCCCGCCGCCGGTCTTCATGCGGAACCGCCCGGGGGCCAGGTCGATCTCGTCGTGGAAGACGATCACCTCAGACGGTTTGACCTTGTAGAAGCGCGCGGCCTCGCCGACGGCCCGGCCGCTCTCGTTCATATAGGTCTGGGGCTTCATCAGCAGGACCTTGACCGGCCCGTCCGCCGTCTGGACCTCGCCCTCGCGGATCACGGACTGGAATTTGGCCCGCTCGGGCCCGAACTTCCAGCGCGACGCGATCTCGTCGGCGGCCATGAAGCCGATGTTGTGGCGGTTGCCCTGGTATTTTGGGCCCGGATTGCCCAGGCCGGCGATGATGATCATGGCTCAGGTCCAGACAAGGAAACGGCCCCATCCGTAACCGGAAGGGGCCGCTTCGCGAAACAGTCGAAAGAAGGCGATCAGCCTTCGGTCGATTCGTCCCCGGCGGCTTCGGCTTCGCCCGATGCGGCCTGTTCGGTCGCTTCGACCTCGGCGGCCTCGGCGGCGACTTCGGCGTCGTGGGCCTCGTCAGCGGCGGCCGAGATGGCGGCCGACGACGTCTTGATCGAGGCGATCACGAAGTCGCGGTCCGTGATGGTCGGCTCGACCTCTTCTGTGCCCTTCAGATCGGTCCAGCGGATGGTGTCGCCCAGCTTGTGGCCGGCCAGGTCGACGATCAGGTCTTCCGGGATGTGATCCGCGCGGACCTTAACCTCGACCGAGTGACGGACGATTTCCAGCGAGCCGCCCTGACGGAAGGCTTCGCACTGGTCCTGGTTGATGAAGTGAACCGGCACTTCGATCTTGATGGTCTGCTTTTCGTCGACCCGCATGAGGTCGAAGTGCAGGGGACGGTCGGAAACCGGGTCGAACTGGACATCGCGGGCGATGACCGGCTGCGATTCCTCGCCGTACTTCAGGGTCACCAGGTGGCCCAGCAGCTTGCCGGTGTAGAGCGACTTGCGGAAGTCGCGCTCGTTGACCGAGATGGCGACGGGAGCCTTGTCGCCGCCGTACAGCACGCCCGGGACCATGCCCGCGCGACGCGCGGCGCGTGCGCCGCCGGTGCCGACGCCATCACGGACGTCCACGTTCAGAATGATCTCGGCCATCGCCTCGCCTCAACAACACAAACGCCGCGCTGACCAGTCAGCCCTCGCGGCGGGGTCAGGGACCCTGAATTCAAGAGCGCGGGTCATTACACGCAACAACCCCGCGACGCAACAGGCCGCGGCGTCCTTGCGAACGGAGTCAGCCGCCGTTGTTCAGGGAGGCCGTCGCGGCGGTCGAGGCGGCGGCCGCCTCGGCGGCGACCGGCGTCTGTTCGGGCGCCCCGCCCGCCACGGCGGTCTGGGGGACCTCCAGCGGCGCCGGCGTGATGTTCTGGGCCGTGCAGGTGGCCAGATCGCGGGCCACGTGGCGGCCGACGCAGAACATGTCCTCATAGCTGGGGCGCGAGGCCGCCAGACACTGGAACAGCATCAGCTTGGACATGTTGAGGCAGAATTCGCTGTTCTGCTCGACCGTCAGGGCCTCGGTATTGGCGCGGGCGTCCTCGCCGCCCGCTCCCAGCGCGGCCAGGGCGGCCACGGCGAGCGAACGGACCACGGCGGCCGTGTAGGGCGGACCCGAACGGGCCGAGCCCGTGCCGAGCCCCGTGCCGCTGTTGGCGGCGGCGAACAGGCGGGCCGATTCCTCGGCGGAGGGCAGCATCGTCACGGCCGACAGCGACTTGGCGCCTTCCAGCCGCGTGACGCGGTCGGAGATGTGGACGGTGGCCCAGCGGCGGCGCGGATCGCCGCGGCCCTGGATCGTATAGGCGTCTTCCTCGACGGCGTTGGCGATCAGCAGCATGGCCGCCGAGTCCTTGCCGATGGTGTCGATGATCAGGCCGGCGGCCGCATCCGCGCCCGGGAAGGTGGCGGCGGTCGCCGGGTCGGCGAGGATGCGGGCGATCATCTGCTGGCGCTGGGCCGGGTCGACGGCGTAGGTGCGGACGCCCTGCACGAACTCCGGCGACTGCAGCGCCAGGATGGAGCCATAGGCGATCATGCCGCGCGACAGCTGGGCGGGCTCGTACGAGGCGCCCTTGCGGATGGCGGCCTGAATGGCCTCGGCGCTGTCGAAGCCGGCGCTGATGGTGCCGACCTCGCGCATGAAGGCGACATAGATGGAGGCGGCCTGGGCCACGCCCTCATTCAGGCTGACGGCGGGCGGCGGCGGGGGAGGCGGCGGGGGAGGCGCGGGCTCCGGCTCCGGCGTGGCGCAGCTGGCCAGAATCAGGGCGGCGGCGGCGGCTGCGACCGACAGGCCGCGACGCGGATGGACCTTGAACATGCGAGATTCCCCAGAACACGCGCGGCGCCTTCGCGGGACGCCGAAACTTCAAGCCCCTTATAACGCTCCGCGAATTGTTTGCCGATCACTAATCCGCCAGCGGAATCGGCGCCGGCCTCGCGGGTTCAGCCGCCCGGCGCGGTCCGGACCGGCGCGCCGGCCCCAATGTTCAGCCGCTGGGTCGGCGTCATCGCGGCCGGCGGGGGCGCGGTTGGCGACGAGGTCGCGGGCTGGACCGCTATCGGCCGCGCAGGCGCGGGCGGATCGAGCGGCGCGGTCACGATGACCGGGGGACGAGCCTCCACCGCGACGGGGTTGGAAACCGTGACGGTCGCGGCCGGCATGGCCGCGCTGCGGGTGCAGGTCGCCAGATCGCGCACGATGTGACGGCCCAGACAGAACATGTCCTCATAGCTGGGCCGCGAGGCGGCGAGGCACTGGTACAGGTTGAGCTTGGACTCGTTCAGGCAGTTCTGGCTGACGCGTTCGGACTGGAGGGCGGCGGTGTTGGCGCGCGCGTCCTCGCCCGCCGCGCCGAGCGCCGCCAGGGCCGCCAGGGCCAGGGCGTTGGTCACCACCGGCGGATAGGGGGGATCGCGGCGTCGTCCGCCGCTCGCGCCCAGCCCCGCGCCGTTGCTGGCCGCCGCGAACAGGCGCGCCGACTCGGCCGCCGGCGCCGCCATGGTCCGGACGGACAGGTCCTTGGCGTCCGCCAGACGGGCCTCGCGGTCGGCCACATGGGCGATGGCCCATGAGCGCCGGCCGTCCGCCTGGGCGGCGTAGGCGTCATTCTCGACCGAGTTGGCCGCGGCGCTCAGGGCGTCGATCTCGTTGTCCAGCGCGGCCATGATCAGGCCCGCGGCTTCCTGCGCGCCGGGCATGTAGGAGGCGGCGCGCGGGTCGGCGACGATCCGGGCGATCATCTCCTGCCGCCCCGTCGGATTGACGCCGTACTGGTTGACGCCGGAGACGAAGGCCGGCGACTGCAGGGCGACGATGGAGGCGTAGGCGACAAGGCCCCGGGAAATCTGGCCCGGATCATAGGCCGCGCCCTGACGCAGGGCGGCCTGGATGGCCTCGGGGCTTTCGAAGCCGCCGCGGATTGCGGCCATGTTGCGCGAGAAGGCCAGATAGACCGCGGCGTCCTGGGCGACGCTCTGCGACAGGTTGATGGGCGGGGGCGTCCGGGCGGCCAGGGCGGCGGCCTCTGCGGCGACACGGGCGGCTTCCACCTCCGCTTCGCTCGGGCCCGAGGTGCAGCCTGCAAGGACAGCAGCCGCACACAGGGCGGCCAGAGATGGGGCGGCCAGTGAACGGCCGCGTCGCATCATTGCCGAACGCATGAAATCTCCTCGAACTGTCCGTCGTGGAGCAGAGAACGCGCTCCCGGCCAATTTGAGGCGCCCGGTTGCTCAATCGAACAGTTTGGAGACCGATTCCTCGTTGGCGATCCGCCGGATGGCCTCGCCGATCAGCGGGGCCACGGAGACGGTGCGGATCTTCGAACAGTTCGAAACCTCGAACGGCTGTTCGATGGAATCGGTGATGACCAGTTCCTTCAGCGGCCCGTCGGTCACGCGCTGGACGGCCGGTCCCGACAGCACGCCGTGGCTGATGTAGGCCGAAACCTCGACCGCGCCCTTGTCCATCAGGGCCTGGGCGGCGTTGACCAGGGTGCCGCCCGAATCGACGATGTCGTCGAACAGGATGCAGCGGCGCCCTTCGACGTCGCCGATGATGTTCATCACCTCGCTCTCGCCCGCCCGGGCCCGCCGCTTGTCGACGATGGCCAGATCGGCGTTGAGGCGCGAGGCCAGCGAGCGGGCGCGCACCACGCCGCCGACGTCCGGCGAGACGATCATCAGGTCGTCGCCGCGCGGATAGTGGTCCTTGATGTCCTGGGCCAGGACCGGGGTGGCGACCAGATTGTCGGTCGGAATGTCGAAGAAGCCCTGGATCTGGCCGGCGTGCAGATCCATCGTCAGGACCCGGTGCGCCCCGGCGCGGGTGATCATATTGGCCACCAGCTTGGCCGAGATGGGCGTGCGGCCGCCGGTCTTCCGGTCCTGCCGGGCGTAGCCGAAATAGGGCATCACCGCCGTGATCCGCTTGGCCGAGGCGCGCACCAGCGCATCGGTCATGATCAGCAGCTCCATCAGATTGTCATTGGCCGGATAGCTGGTCGACTGGACGATGAAGACGTCCTCGCCGCGGACGTTCTCCTCGATGACCGCGAAGACCTCGTTGTCGGCGAACCGCTTCACCTGGGCCTTGGTCAGGGGCATGTCGAGGTGGGCCGCGATGGCCTGGGACAGGGTCCGGTTGGAGTTGCCAGAGAGCAGCTTCATGTCCGGTCATCCTTTCGCCGTCATCGCCGGGCTGAGAATGCCGCCATGGCGCTGGCGCGCTACATACCAGCGGACGGCTCCGCCACAAGGCGCGGCGCGTCTTTTTAAGGGCTGTTTCGCGCATTGGCGCAGACAAGTTCGCTGGTGTAGAGATCGCGTCTCGTTTCCGGGGGCGCCGACGGGTTCGCGCCCGCCGGCTTGCATTTTGAGGTCGTCCTTGCCTGCTTCCAAATTCCGCGCCGGCCTGATCCTGGCCACCGTGGCTGTTTCGGCCCTGACGATCTCGGCCTGCGCAGGCCGCTCCAATCGTCCGCGTCTGGCCTATGAGGAGCGTCCGGTCGAGGCGCTCTACAACACCGGCTACCAGCGCCTGGAGAGCCGGCGCTGGGCCGACGCCATCGACTATTTCCAGGAGGTCGAGCGTCAGCATCCGTATTCGGAATGGTCGCGCCGCGCGATCCTGATGCAGATCTACGCCTACTATCAGAACAACAATTACGCCGAGGCGATCGCCGCCTCGGACCGGTTCATCCAGCTGTTCCCGGGCAATCCGTCGGCGCCCTACGCCTTCTACATGAAGGCTCTCTGCAATTTCGAACAGATCACCGACGTGGGCCGCGACCAGGGTTACGCCCAGGCCGCGCTGGACGGGCTGAAGGATGTGCAGCGCCGCTATCCGGGCACGTCCTACGCCATCGACGCCTCGGTCAAGATCGACATGGTCAACGACCAGCTGGCGGGCAAGGAAATGGCGATCGGCCGCTACTACCAGCGCGCCGGCCAGCCGCTGGCGGCGATCAACCGCTACAAGGCGGTGATCGAGAACGAAGCCTATCAGCGCACCTCGCACACGCCCGAGGCCCTGTACCGTCTGGTCGAGGTCAATCTGACGCTCGGCCTTAAGGAAGAGGCGACCCGCAACGGCGCCGTGCTTGGCTTCAACTATCCGGGCAGCCCCTGGTACGCCGAGGCCTACGCCCTGCTGACCGAGGAAGGCCGCCAGCCCGGCGTCACCCCGACCGGCGAGCGGGAAAGCTGGCTGCGCCGGATCATCCCGGGCTGACGTTTCCGATATGTTCCGCTAATCTCGGGCTTTACCCGGGGTGCGAAAGGCCAGCATTCTCCGGCGACGCCAGAGAGATCGATTCGCCTTGCCTCATCCTGATCCCTGCGCCTTCGGTCCTGTGACCCCCGATCGGCCCGGCGCATGCTGACCGCCCTCTCCATCCGGGACATCGTGCTGGTCGACGCCCTCGATCTCGAGGTCGAGGGCGGCCTGACCGTGCTCACCGGCGAGACCGGGGCCGGCAAGTCGATCATTCTGGACGCCCTCGGTCTGGCGCTGGGCGCCCGGGCCGACGCCGGCCTGGTGCGGGCCGGCGCCAAACAGGCCTCGGCCACCGCCGTCTTCACGGCTCCCGACGATCCCGCCCTGCTGGAGATGATCGCCGAGCGCGGCTTCGAGGTCGCGCCGGGCGAGGAACTCATCCTGCGCCGCACCGTCGCCGCCGACGGTCGCAGCCGCGCCTTCGTCAACGACCAGCCGGCCGGCGTCGCCGCCCTGCGCGAGATCGGCCAGGCCCTGGTCGAGGTCCACGGCCAGCACGAGACCGTCGGCCTGCTCGACTGGAAGACCCACCGCGCCCTGCTGGACAACTACGGCGGCTTGCAGCCCCAGCTGGACGGCGTCGCGGGCGCCGCGGAGAAGCTCAAGGCCGCCGAACGCACAGTCTCCGACCTGAAGGCGGCCGCCGCCGACGCCGCCGCCCACGCCGAGGAGCTGACGCAGAACCTCGCCGAACTCGACGAACTGGATCCCCGTCCCGACGAGGAGACCGAACTGGCCGGCGAACGCGCCATCCTCGGCGCGGCGGAAAAGGCCATCGGCGATCTGGCCGACGCCCGCGCCCAGCTGGGCGGCGACAAGCTGTCCCAGAAGCTGTCGGCGGCCCTGCGCGCCGTCGAACACGCGCGCACGCGGGCCGGGCAGGCGGGCACCGACCCGGAACATCCCCTGCTGCAGAAACTGTCCGCCGCCGCCGAGGCCATCGACCGCACCATGGTCGAGGCCGAGGAGGCCATCGCCTGCGTCGACGCCGCCGCCAACGCCTTCGACTTCGAGCCCGGCCGTCTCGACAAGGCCGAGGAGCGGCTGTTCGCCCTGCGCGCCGCGGCGCGCAAGCTGAACACCTCGGTCGAGAATCTGCCGGTCCTGCGCGCCCGCTTCCGCGACCAGCTGCGCCTGATCGAGGATGGGGCCGAGGCCATCACCGCCGCCGAACGCGCCGCCTCGGCCGCGCGGGAAGCCTATGACGTCGCCGCCATGCTGCTGACCTCGGCGCGCGAGGCCGCCGCCGAGCGGCTGGCGGCCTCGGTGATGAGCGAGCTGGGCCCGCTGAAACTGGATCGGGCCCGCTTCCGCGTCGCCTTCGAGCCCGTTGCAGACGGCCGCCGGGGCCCGCTGGGGGTCGAGACCGTCCGCTTCGAGATCGCCACCAACGCAGGAACCAGCTTCGGCCCGCTGGACGCCATCGCCTCGGGCGGCGAACTGGCGCGCTTAGCCCTCGCCATGAAGGCGGCGCTGGCCGGCCGTGAGGACCAGCGCCAGCCGGTGATGATCTTCGACGAGGTCGATCAGGGCGTCGGCGGCGCCGTGGCCTCGGCCGTCGGCGCGCGTCTGCAGCGGCTGTCGTCCGGGGCGCAGGTGCTGGTCGTGACCCACAGCCCCCAGGTCGCCGCCCGCGGCCACGCCCACTGGAAGGTGCGCAAGGCCGACGCCGGCGGCCTGACCACCACGACCGTCGACACGCTGGACGACGAGGCGCGTCGGGAGGAAATCGCGCGCATGCTGTCCGGCGCCGTGATCACGGACGAGGCGCGGGCGGCGGCCCGGTCCCTGATCAGCTGACGGCGACGCGACTTGGCGCGTCGCTTCCACCAGCCTTTCCGGCGATCGCTTCCGGACCGGAATCGGGCCTCGTAGACTCACGGGACATCGTGTGGTTGCATCGGGGCTCATCGGAAGCGGGATGCCCGTGATCCCCGCGCGACAACGTCGTGCCGGCGAGTGTCGTGGGCGACAGGGAGTCGGGACGAACATGGTGGATCGCAGGGCGTGGGCGCCGGACAGCCGGATGGCGGCAATCGACGCCCATCAGACCCAGGCGAACCTCGATGGCCGGAAACGGGTGGTGGATGGCGTTCTGACCCCGTCCGCGGCCACCGCGCCGATTACGCCGGCGGAGTACGGCGCGCAGGACTTCATCATCATGCCGGGCTTCCTGACGTCGAAGGAATGCGATCGCCTGACGACCATGTTCGATCGTCTGCACGGCCTGGTGAAGCACCGCCGGATCGGCATAGACTTCTGGGAGGGCCGTATCGTCTACATGGACGATGTGGCGGAGCATAACGCCTCGGCCGCCGCGATCATGGGGGACTTCCAGAAGCGGGCCACCGGCCTGCTGGGCGAGTTCTACGCCCTGACCCGCCCGCTGTGGACCGACACGGTGCAGCTCAACGTGTGGGAGAAGGGCTCCTGCCTGCCGCCGCATACCGACAACAGCAATCCTGACGGGTCGGCGCACAGCACCCCGTGGCGCGACTTCTCAAGCATCGTCTATCTCAACGACGACTACGAGGGCGGCGAACTGTATTTCACTGCCCAGGATCGCGTGTTGAAGCCGCAGCGAGGCATGCTGGTGGCGTTCAGCGCCGGCTATCACCACGAGCACGGCGTGCTCAAGGTCACGCGCGGGCGCCGCATCACCATGCCCGCCTTCTACACCTTCGACCAACGCAAGGCCGACCGACGCGTCTATCCGGAACTGTATGAGCCGACCGCCGCGGCTCCTCTCCCGGTGCAGCCTCTTCCGCGACCGGCGCCGGCCCCGCTGGCGATCCTGAACCCGGCCGCCAACAATCCGGTCTGGCAGCCCCCGGGCAAATGGCGCGTGCCCGGGACCTGATCGTTCGGGCGCTGATCGCCGCTGCTACCCCCGCAGCACCTTCTGGATCTGCGGATGGAGTTCCGAATTCGACGCCAGGATCTGGGCGCCTGTCTCCGGCCGGCCCTCGCCGTCGATGGTCGTCACGATCCCGCCTGCCTCGGTGACGAACAGGATGCCCGCCGCCACGTCCCACGGGTTCAGATTGCGCTCGTAGTAGGCGTCGTACCGCCCGGCCGCGACCCAGGCGAAGTCCAGCGCCGCCGAGCCCAGCCGGCGGATGCCGGCGACGCGCTGCCCGATGGCGTGGATGTCCTTGATCGACTGGGCGTGGCCGGTCTTGCCGATGAAGGGCAGGCCGGTGGCGATCAGGCTTTCCGACAGGTCGCGGCGGCCCGCGACCCTGATCCGGCTGTCGTTCAGATAGCAGCCCTTGCCCTTCTCGGCCCAGAACAGCTCGTTCATGACGGGGTTGTAGGTCACGCCGGCCACGATCTCGGAGCTGCCGTCCGGCGCGGTGCGCTGCAGGCCCACCGTGATGGCGAAATGGGGCATGGCGTGCATGAAGTTGGTCGTGCCGTCGATCGGGTCGACGATCCACATGTGGGACTTGTCCGTCCCCTCGATCATGCCGCGCTCCTCGCCCAGGAAGCCGTAGCCGGGGCGGGCCTTCATCAGCAGTTCGTAGAGGGTGTCCTCGGCCCGGATGTCGGCGGCGGTGACGAAGTCGCCCGGGCCCTTGCGGGACACCTGCAGCTGGGCCACCTCGCCGAAGTCGCGCAGCATGGGCCGCGCGGTCTTGCGGACCGCGTCGATGATGACGGAAACGAGGGCTGAGGCGAGGGCCATGGGGATCTCCTGGTCCGAAAGTCCTTCAAGGCGTTCAGCCCGGACAGTCGGAGAAGGTCATGGAGGCGCAGGATCGCGCCTCCGGGTCGCAGGTCGGTCGGGCCTATTCGGCGCGGCGGACGTATTCGCCGGTCGTGGTGTCGACGACGATGCGTTCGCCGACGCCCATATAGGGCGGGATCATGATGCGCACGCCGTTGTTGGCGATGGCGGGCTTGTAGGACGACGAGGCGGTCTGGCCCTTCACCGTGGGCTCGGTCTCGACGACTTCCAGGGTGACCTGGTCGGGCAGGGTCAGGCCGATCGGACGGTCCTCGTGCATTTCGATGACGACCTTCATGCCGTCCTGCAGATAGGCGACGCGGTCCTCGCCGACCCAGTCCTTCTGGAGTTCGGTCTGCTCGTAGGTGGCGTCGTCCATGAAGACCAGGGCGTCGCCCTGCTCGTACAGGAAGGAGAAGTCCTTCTGCTCCAGCGTGACGCGCTCGACCTTGTCTTCCGACCGGAAGCGCTCGCTCAGCTTGTTGCCGGTCTCGAGGTTCTTGGCCTCGATGTTGGCGAAGGCGCCGCCCTTGCCGGGCTTGACGTGGCTGGCCTTGGTCACGACCCACAGGCCCTTGTTGTGCTCAAGGACCATGCCGGGCTTGATGTTGTTGCCGTTGATCTTCATCGGATTCTCAAAGGGAAGGGGCGCAGCCCCGTGGCGCGCGCGAACGGGCGCAGTCCCTAGAGGATGCGGCGTGATCCGGCAAGGCGCGGGCGTCTAGTGCACCGTCGGCTGATGATCGGCCTTGCGCTGGATGAAGTTCGCCAGACGCACGCGCCCGCCCGTCGGCGACGCCAGCTTGCCCGCCCCCTCGTCCAGCTTGCGCGCTTCGTGGGCGAAGGCGGCGGCCAGTCCGGCCGACGACATGGCCGCCGCGATCTGCAGGCCGCGGCTGGTCGGCCGCAGGGCGATCCAGACCGCGTTGAGCGCCTGGGCGGCGGCCCACAGGCCCATGGCCGTGGTGCGCTCGGGACGGGCCGGGGCGTTCCAGACGCGCACGGCGGACAGGGTGGTCACCGAGAACACGGCCGGCAGGATCAGGCTCAGCGGGCCGCGAGGGCGCTCCGT
>Ga0233425_10004854_pt1 | contig 21973 bp, 21 predicted proteins | sample Watercolumn_Towu_2_FD_181712 | JGI IMG/M metagenome (GOLD analysis project Ga0233425, IMG submission 181712) | Freshwater microbial communities from Lake Towuti, South Sulawesi, Indonesia - Watercolumn_Towuti2014_140_MG | ecosystem: Environmental > Aquatic > Freshwater > Lake | place...
ACCTGGCCGTCCCCGCCGGACGGAGCCGCACCTGCAGGAGGGGTGCCCGCCAACGGGGTGCCCGCCGAAGGGGTGCCCGCCGAAGGGGTGCCCGCCAACGGGGTGCCCGCCAACGGGGTGCCCGCCCCCGTTTTCACTGCAGCGGCTGGAGTGGCATCCACAGGAGACGGAGCCGATGCCTTGGCACCCGGCCGGGGCAGTGGAGGCTGCCGCCGACAAGCCCCGAAACCTGCGGCCAAGAGCAGCACGACCACCAGCCAGTGAGGGGACAGACTTCCAGCCAACCGGGAGAGCACGGGGCGATGACGGTTCGGAAAGTGCACGAGAAGCTCCAGCGAATCGATCCGGAACGGGCTCAGTCCGCGTTTTCCCAGTAGTCGCATTCGCCGTTGCCGTCCTTGTCCCAGCCGCGCTTGCTGATCTTCTCGCCAGCGTACCAGAGCTCGCAGTAGTCGGCCCGGCCGTCCCCGTTGTCGTCGCGGTCCATCCGGTTCATCTTCCCTTCCTCGAAGAACTTCCAGATGAACGGGCGGGACGATCCGGAGCGGAAGATGTGCTTCTCCTTGAGGATGCCCTTGTCGTAGACGACCATCTCGTCGAGGTTGCCGTCGAAATCCAGGTCCACCTCTTCCCGGCGGAGCACGCCCTCGTCATCAAACTCCCGCAGGATGTCCTTGCGGCCGTCGAAGTTGAGGTCGGCTTCCTTCTTGACCAGGATCTTGGCCGCGACCTTGGGATTGGCCGGGTCGGGCACTTCCTTGTAATAGCCCCACACGTCGGGCTTCCCGTCCCCGGAGACATCCCCTTTTTCCACGATGGATGCCCCGCCCCCGGCCGTCGGTGCGATGGGGTCGGGCATCATGGTATCCTTCTTCACGGTCTGGGTACCGGAGCAGGCCGAGAGGGCCACGAAGAACAGGCTCAGGCAGGCGGCAGAGAGACGCATTCGCTCCTCCTGGAAGATACTCGCGTGACATTAACACGATTTCCGGTGGGGTTCAAGTCGGTCCGCATCCACCGTCCCGCGGCCGATGCCAGAAAGCGACTAGACGTAGAGCTTCTCCCGCCGCTCCTGCTCGGTCTTGCACTGGATGCAGAGAGTGGTGACCGGGCGGGCTTCCAGCCGCGCGACACCAATGTCATCCCCGCATTCCTCGCAGATCCCGAACTCGCCGGCATCGATCCGCTTGATGGCCTCCTCGATCTTCTTGAGGAGGGTCTTCTCACGTCCCCGCAGGCGTAGCGTCATACCCTGGTCCGACTGGGTCGTGGCAAAGTCCATGTCGTCGGGCAACTCGGCGACATCCACGGCCATGTCCTGCTCCAGCGTCCGCCGGGCCTTCTCCACCAGATCCAGCTTCTGCGACTCGAGCAGCGTGCGGAACTTTTCGAGGTCCTTCTTCTTCACGGCGCTTTCCTCCAGTCCTCGGCCCGCCAAGAGCGGGCGAAAAGCACGTGGGAGAATATGCATCGCGCCCGACTTGTCAAGCCCGTTTGCGCTCTCCAGTTGAGGACGGCGTCCCCTCCCCCACCATAATCGTTGCATTCGAAAAGGCAGTCAAGTATATTCAGTGGCCTTTTTTCCCCAGGTCGTTCCGGGCACCTGGCAGCAGCGTGAGGGACCGGGACTGGGACGGAGGAACCGGATGAAGGACGACGGGCACTTCACCCTGGACGAGTTCAACCAGGCGGACATCATCTACGACTGGAACCAGGTGGACAAGATTGCCCCGCTCACCCAGGAGAAGATCCTTTTCCTGGACGAGACCCTTCGCGACGGGCTCCAGTCGCCGTCGGTCGTGGACCCGCCCGTGACCGACAAGGTCATGCTCGTTCACACCATGAACGACCTGGGAATCCAGTTCGCTGACGTCGGTCTGCCCGGCTCCGGTCCCCGCGCACAGCAGGACGTGCTCGAGGTCTGCCGGGAGATTGCAGTGGCCCGGCTCGCCATTCGCCCCTGCGCTGCGGCCCGGACCCTGGACAAGGACATCCAGCCCATCATCGACATCTCCCAGAAGACCGGGATCGAGGTCGAGGTCCTTGCCTTCATCGGCACCAGCCCCATCCGCAAGTTCGTCGAGGAGTGGGAATCGCACAAGATGTTCCGCCTCGTGCGGGAATCGATCCGCCTGGCCCGCAGCTACGGCCTGCCGGTCACCTTTGTCACCGAGGATACCACGCGGGCCAAGCCCGATACCCTCTACCCGCTCTACCACGTGGCCATCGAGTCCGGGGCCAGCCGCATCGCCCTGTGCGACACGGTCGGCCATGCCACCCCCGACGGCCTGAGGAACCTCATCCGCTTCACCCGCAACATCATCGCTGGCATCGGAAAGGGGATCAAGCTGGACTGGCACGGCCACAACGACCGGGGACTGGGCCTGGTCAACACCATCCACGCCATCGAGGAAGGGGTCACCAGAGTCCATGGAACGGCTCTCGGGATCGGAGAACGGTGCGGCAATGCCCCCATGGACCAGATCCTGATGAACCTCCGGCTGCTCGGGGCCATCGACAACGACCTCTCCAAACTGCTCCTCTACTGCCGGCAGGCGGCCATGGCCACCCACTGGCGCATTCCGTACAACTACCCCGTGGTCGGCCCGGATGCATTCCGTACCAGCACCGGCGTGCATGCCGCGGCCATCATCAAGGCCCGGAGAGCCGGTGCCGACTGGCTGGCGGACCGGATCTACTCGGGCATCCCGGCCGGCATGTTCGGCCTGCGCCAGATCGTGGAAGTCGGCCCCATGAGCGGGGAATCCAACGTGGTCTGCTGGCTCGACGAGCACGGCATCGAGCCCAAGCCGGGGCTGGTCCGGCGGATCATGGAAGTCGCCAAGAGCAGCAACCGTATCCTCCAGGACATCGAGCTGGAGTTCATCTGCAAGCGCTATGCCATGACGGCCGCGGCGGAGCAGCCGACTCCGGAGGCGGCCGCCGATTCCCAGGTCAAGGAGTAGACCCTATGCCGCGTCCCATCGACATCATCCTCGAGAATCGCCTCAAGAAGCTGTCTCAGCTCGAGGAAGTCGGCATCCCCGGCTTCCCCAACGACTTCGTGCCCGACTGCGATACCCTCACCCTGCACCAGCGCTTCGATGCCGTGCAGCAGCAGGACCTGGAGAACGAAACGACTCTCTTCCGCGTGGCCGGCCGCATCATGACCCTGCGCAACATGGGCAAGGCCTGCTTCTTCCACTTCAAGGATCGGTACGGGAATCTCCAGGCGTACGTGCGCAAGGACGTGCTCGGTGACGAGCAGTTCGAACGCTTCTGCCTGGTGGAGGTCGGCGACATCGTGGGCATTACCGGCAAGGTCATGAAGACGCGCACCGGCGAGCTGACGATCCTGGCCGAATCGGTCAAGCTGGTCACCAAGGCGCTCCGTCCGTTGCCCGAGAAGTTCCACGGGCTCCAGGACGTCGAGACCCGGTTCCGGCAGCGCTACGTCGACCTCATCATGAACGACTGGGTCCGGGAGCTGTTCGTTACCCGCTCGAAGATCGTCACCTACGTCCGCTCCTTCCTCGACGGCCGCAACTTCGTCGAGGTGGAGACTCCGATGATGCATGCCATCGCCGGAGGGGCCGCTGCCCGCCCGTTCGTGACCCACCACAATGCGCTCGACATCGACCTGTTCCTGCGCATCGCGCCGGAGCTGTACCTCAAGCGGCTCCTGGTGGGCGGCCTCGAGCGGGTCTACGAGATCAACCGGAACTTCCGGAACGAGGGGCTTTCGCACAAGCACAACCCCGAGTTCACGATGCTCGAGTTCTACTGGGCCTATGCCACCTTCCACGACCTGATGGCCCTGACCGAAGAGCTGCTGTCCGGGCTGTTCACCCTGCTGAGGGGAGAGCCGTCCATCGAGATCGGCGGGAAGCGGATCTCCATGGCCCCACCGTTCCGCAAGCTGCCGTTGGCCGAGTCGCTGTCCGTGGTCGGTGGCCTGCCCGCTGACAAGGTGACCGACCGGGAATTCCTCACCCAGGTGCTGCGCCGCCACGAGGTCGAGGTCATTCCGGCCTGGGGGGTCGGCAAGCTCCAGGTCGAGGTCTACGACAAGCTCGTCGAATCCCGCATCGAGGAGCCAACGTTCATCATCCATCACCCGGTCGAGACGTCTCCCCTGTCCCGGCGAAGCAACGAGAACCCGGATGTCGTCGACCGCTTCGAGCTGATCGTTGCAGGCCGCGAGATTGCCAATGCGTTCTCGGAGCTCAACGATCCCCGCGACCAGAAGGCACGGTTCGAAGAGCAGATGAGGGCCCGCGATGCGGGCGACGAAGAAGCCCACCAGGTCGACTGGGACTACGTCCGGGCCTTGGAGTACGGGATGCCCCCCGCCGCTGGCCAGGGAATCGGAATCGACCGCCTCGTGATGCTGGCCACCGGCATGGAGAACATCAAGGAAGTCATCCTCTTTCCGCTGCTCAGACCGGAGGTCTCAGAGCCGGATCTGGAGGAGCCGGCCGAGCCATGAGGTGGGTCACCGCCGCGCTCGTCGCAGCCTTTCTCGGCTGCACCGCAGCGGTCCTGGCCGGCTTGTACGTCCCGGCGCTTGCCTACCTGACTCCAATCCTGGTTCTGGCCAAGGGGGTCGTGCTGGCCGCCCTGGTCTTCCTCGCCCTGGCCGCTGCCCGGCCGGAGTGGCTCCCCCTCCTGGCAGCCTCGACCGCCCTGCTCCTGGCTGCCGTGCCCCTTCCCACGCAGGCCGTCGCCCCCGTCGTGGGAGTGCTCGTGGCGGCCTGGGGAGCCAACGAGGCCAGGCGGGCCGGACGCAACGGGATCTGCCTGGCACTCGGGTTGATCGCAATGCTGTGCGCGGGCCGCGGTGCGCTCGAACTGCTGCTTCCCGAGCGGGCCCCGTGGGCAGCCGCAGCCGTCGCTGCCGTGATCGGTGCGGCCCTTGCCGTCCGGGGGCTGTTCGCTCTCTCGCTCCGGGTCCGCCCCGTGGTTCTTGCATCGGCGGCCTGCTTTGCCATCGCCATCTCCGGTGCCGTGGCGGCCCGACTGGCCCCTGCGGCCCGCTTCAACGTGACCATGGCGCTGTTCGTGGTGGGGTTCATTCTCGCGGCGGCCGCGGTGGCGGCGCTGTTCACCTGGCTGTTCCTGAAGGCATTCGAGCGGCTCGACCGCGACCTCTTCCAGTCCTGTCTCTTCTTCCTCCCGGTCTGCGTGGCACCGGCGTACCTGGTCGGGGAATCGCTATCGGGGTGGGGACCGGCAGCGGAAACCCCGGCCTGGCGCTGGGGGGCGTTGGCAGTGGCTGCGGACACCGTCCTGCTGCTGGCCCTGCTGCTCCTCCTGGCGATTCGGGGGGCCGGCCGACGGATCGGCCCGGGAAACCCCATCCTTCGAACGGCCTGGAAGTTTCTCCGGTCGCAGCAGATGGTCCGGACCGCTGCCACCCGGCGTGACCTGGCGCTGAGGCGGCTGATTCCGGCAACCCGTCCGGGCCGGGGGGAGCTGTTCGGCTGGGGGTCTCTTGCTGCCCTGCTGCTTCCCGCTGCCGGATTTGCAGTTGCCCCGCTCCTCTCCACGGCCCGCTTCCCCGCCTGCCTGTGGCAAGGGGGCTCTCTCGCCCTGTCCGCGGCCTGGTTCTCCGGCCTTGCCCTGGCTGCGGCAACTGCCGCCGGCCGATGGCATGCCCTCCCCGCCACCCTGCTGGCTCTGGCCGCCGCATTCCAGCTCCGGCGGGCCGGGATCGGCGACGAGCCGTTCCTGAGGTGGCTCCCCGTGGCTGCCTCTCTCCTGCCGCTCCTGCTGCTGGCCATGCAGTACGCGACTCGTGCCGTCCTGTCGTTCCGCAGAGCAAGGGGGACCCTGCACCACAACCTCGATCCCCGCTTCGCCCCAGAAATCCGTACCCGCATGCGGGAAGGGGTCGGTGCCAGCATCTTCGCCTCGGTCGTCGGAGTCGCCATCGGGGTCTGGGCACTCATCGTCGTTCTCTCGGTCATGGCCGGCTTCTCCGGGGAGCTCCAGGACCGGATCATCCGGACCAAGGAACACCTGCGCGTCTCGGCCCGGGACGGTCTCCAGGCTCCGTTCGACCTTGCCGGCCGAATCGCTGCCATGGACGGCGTCCTGTCCGCCTCCCCCTACGTGGAGGGCGAGGCCATGATGTCCTCGAGCCTCAACATCTCGTCCACCGTGACGATCCGGGGCATCGTGCCCGGTGGAGCGGGCGCCGACGAACTGGAGAGGACGCTCGTCGCGGGGACGACAGCATTCCTGAGGCATCCCGAAGACCTGGTCCCCTTCCCCTCCCTTCCACCCGCCTCCCGGTTCTTCCCGGACGATGTCGGGGACCCATCGAACGAGGGAGCCCCGGCCCCGACCCTGGATGCCCCCGACGGCCTCCTTCCCATGCCGGACATCCCGGACGAGGAGGAGGTTTCTCCGGCCTCGCCCGCTCCGTCCCCGGGAATCCCTGCACCGGACGGCCTCGTCCCCCTGCCCCCCCTTCCGCTTGCGGACGAGGACGAAGCGGCCCCCCTCCACCCGGCGGATTCCCTCTCCTCCAGTCGGTACGACGTGGAGGTCCAGCCCTCGGTGATCATCGGTATCGAGCTGGCCCGCTCTCTCGGGGCTTCGGTCGGCTCCCGCATCACCCTGATCTCTCCGGACGGTGAAATCGGCCCCATGGGCGTGCAGCCGCGAGCCCGCTCGTTCCACGTGGCCGGGATCTTTTCGACCGGGATGTACGAGTACGACCTCAAGCTTTCCTACACGACCCTGTCCGAGGCGCAGCGGTTCTTCGACCTGGGGGACCGTATCGACCTGGTCGACGTGCGCCTGCTCGATCTTGCTGCTGCAGACCGGATTCGGGACACGTTGCTGGCATCCGATTTCGCGGCAGGGCTCGAGGTGCGGACGCTCCAGGAAATGAACCGGAACCTGTTTTCCGCCCTGAAGCTGGAGCGGATCGTGATGTTCGTCGTGCTGGGGTTCATCATCCTCATCGCGTCGTTCAACATCGTGGCATCCCTGCTCATCCTGATCTGGAAGCGGACGGGGACCATCGCCATCCTCCGCACCATGGGTGCAGTCCGCAGGGACGTGATGACGATCTTCTTCCTGCTGGGGGCCGCATCGGGCCTGTTCGGGATTGCATCCGGCGTCATCATGGGGCTGTCGAGCTGCGGCGTGATCCGCCACCTGGGCCTCACCCTTCCCAAGGAGTACTACATCCGCAGCCTGCCGGTGCAGGTCGACGGTCTGCAGGTGCTGCTCGTGGCAGCGGCTGCGCTTCTCATCACGGTGGGGGCAGCGCTCTATCCCGGGCGCCTGGCTGCCCGCATCGAACTGGTACAGGGGTTGAAGGATGAACGCTGATGCCCGACCGCTGCTCCTCGTCCAGGGGCTGACCAAGAGCTACTTCCACCTCGGCCGTGAGGTCCCGGTCCTCAAGGGGGTCGACGTCGCTCTTGCCGCTGGGGAAATGCTGGCCGTCGTCGGCAAGTCAGGCGTGGGCAAGAGCACGTTCCTCCACGTCGCCGGCACCCTGGATCGCCCGTCGTCCGGGAACGTGCTGTACGACGGGATCGACGTGTTCGACCGGCCCGACGACGAGCTGGCCAGATTCCGCAACAGGCACCTGGGATTCGTGTTCCAGTTCCATCACCTCCTGCCGGAGTTCAACGCGCTCGAGAACGTGATGATGCCCGCCCTGCTGGGGCGGATGGGGCTTTCGGAGGCAACTGACCGGGCCCGCAGGCTCCTCGACCAGGTGGGGCTGTCCCACCGCCTTACCCACCGCCCCGGGGAGCTCTCCGGAGGCGAGCAGCAGCGGGTGGCAATCGCCCGGTCCCTGGTCATGCAGCCCCGCATCCTCTTTGCGGACGAGCCCACCGGGAACCTCGACGAGCGGACCAGTGAGGACGTCCACGAGCTGCTCTTCCGACTCAACCGGGAGATGGGGATCGCTCTGGTGATCGTGACGCACAGCTTCTACCTTGCACGGCGGATCGGACGCTGTCTCCACATGCGGGACGGCCGCATGGAAGAAGGCGCAGCCGAATAGCCGTCTCCGGTATCTGCGCGGATTCCCGTTGCGTTGGCCCCTCGTGTTCGGTAAAGTGTTGGCCGGTCGTTTCGGGGAATGTCAACATGTCGGTCGAGGAGATCAAGGATGCCGGGGCCATCGGCCAGCGGCTTTTCGAGGACGGCAGTGTCGGCGTGATCGCTTTCGACCGCACCGGCAAGGTGGTGCGCGCGAATCGGGCCATCGTCCGCCAGCTCGGAAGCCCCGACGAGAAGACGACCACGCTGTTCAATCTCCTGACCCTTCCCACGTTGCCGGAGCGTGTGCGACAGCGGGTGCGCCAGCTTCTGGAGACAGGGAAACCGGTCGACCCGGTGGACTTCGACTACGTGTCCATGCACGGGAAGCGCACGGCCATGAGGGCGAGTTTCCTCGTCGTGCTCGACCGCGGCGAGGTCGTCGGCGGAATCGGCGAGATCATCGATATCTCGGAGCTGAGACTGGCGGAGGAACAGCTCCGCCGGACCTCCAAGATGGAGAGCCTCTCCCTCCTGGCCGGTGCGCTGGCCCATGACCTGAACAACATCTTCACCACGCTGCTCGGGTTCTCCAGCCTGCTGGGCCAGGATGACAATGCCGGCGCCGACAAGCGTCGCAAGGGGCTCGAGACCATGCGCGGAGCGGCCCAGAGCGGTGCCCGGCTGGTGGAGCAGCTCCTTTCCTTCACCAGCGAGCGCCTCGCGGATGCCAGCTCGTGCTTGCTGGATTCGTCGTTCCGACAGGCCACGTCGCTCTTCTCGTACGGACTGGCCCCGTCGATCCGCTTTTCGACCGATTTTCGGCTGGCCGAGGAGCGGGTGGCCGGCAGCAGCACCAAGATCGAGCAGGTCCTGCTCAACATCCTGCTCAATTCGAGGGATGCGATCGGCAGCAAGGGTGGGAGCATTTCGGCCACCGTGGAGAAGCTGCCGCTTGCCCCGCCGGATGCGTTCCCCAGACAGACCACGCCGCCGGCAGGCTACGCGCACGTGACGGTCTCCGATACGGGATGCGGGATTCCTCCCGAGAATCTCGGCAGGATCTTTGAGCCCTACTTCACCACCAAGGCGCCCGGGCGGGGCACAGGGCTGGGACTCAGCTCGGTCTGGGGGATTCTGCGTGAGATCGGCGGATGCGCCCGCGTTCAGAGCACCGTCGGTACGGGAACCACGTTCGAGATCTTCCTTCCCATCGTCACGGGAAGGGATGCGGCAGCCCCGAGGGACAAGGCCACGGTGGTCTTCTCCCAGGTCGGCGCCGGCCAGCGCATCCTGCTCGTTGAGAACCATCCCGACCTGCGTGAGCTGATCACGTGGATCCTCCTGAAGAACAACTACAAGGCCCTGCCCGCGGAGAGCGGTGGCCAGGCGGCCGAGTTCCTCAAGGACGTGGGGGACACGGTGGCGGCCGTGGTGATGGACGGCGACTTGAGCATGGACCAGCAGGCCCGGGTGGAAGACGTGCTGGCCCGGCACCCCCGCCCCGTCCTCTACCTGGTGGGAGAACCCCGCCGGCTGCGCTCGGCCCCCGACCGTCTGTCCCTTCGCAAGCCCTTCTCCCCTCCGGGCTTTCTCGAAGCGCTCGGCCGCCTGCTGAGCCGTCCCCGCTGAGCCCGTGGTCTTTTCTCGACGGATTCGCACTCGGTCCGCAACTATGGTACAGTCAGGTCCGCCATGGAAGCAGACCTGCTGAGCAACGACAAGAACCTGCTGGCAAGATTCCGGCAGGGGGAAAGGGAAGCGATGATGCTGGTGTGGAACCACTACTTCCCGCTCGTTCACGGCCTCGCCTGCAGGGGATTTGGCCCCTACCGAGGCTTCCGGTCCGCCTGTGACATCGAAGATGCCGTGTCGGCCACGTTCACTGCTGCCTTCGAGGAAGGGTGCCGGCTGCGCTACGATGGCATCATCCCGTACGGCAGCTTCCTGCTCGGAATCGGACGCAATGTGATGCGCCGCCAGATGAAGAAGGCAGCCCGCGAGCCGGCCATCGAGCCGACGCCGGCACAGGAGTCGAGCGCGGACGACCTGACCCCGGAGGATCTGCTCCTGTCGGCCGAAGAGCAGGCCCTCCTCTCCAGGTTCCCCGGGACGCTTTCCGAACAGGAAAGGGAGGTCTTTCTCGGGCATTACCGGGATGGTCTCTCGGAAGAACGGCTCGCAGTCCACCTCGGCCGCACTCGACATTCCGTAAGAAAAGGGCTCCACCGGGTGAGCCGTGCGTTCCGCCGCTTTCTTCGCGACAGCGGCCTTCTTCCGCGCGGGGAGGGGTAGGCATGGAACGGCTCCCCCTGGACCACGCCCGGACGAGGACCCTCATCGAACAGCGGCTCGACGGCGAGCCCCTGACCGCTACCGAATCCAACCTCCTTCGGGCGCACCTGGACTCCTGCCCCGACTGCCGCCAGGCCTATGATCGGGCCCTTGTGTTCCGGCGGGCGGCTGCAGGGGTCCCGCTCCATCAGCCCACGGGGCTCGAATCCCGCCTGCTCTTCGAAGAGACCATGGCCCGTCTCTCTCAAAGCCCCGCAGAGACGAAAAGCCCCTTCCTCCGCCTGCTGCTGGCATCGCTGCTCCCGGCTGCTGCCGTGGCAGCGCTCGTCGTCGTTCTACTGCCGGCCGGCCCTGCGGGCGACCCCGACTTCCGCCCCTCGGCCGAAAACCTCCCGGTGCGCGGCACGGCCCAGGCCCTGCCGGATGCCGGACTCGGGGTTTCCGGAATCGCAATCGACGGAGCCGAGTACGAGGCCGTGGAATCGGACGGAGTCTGCCTGGCGGATGCGCTCCGATTCTACCTCACGGCGCGGCGCAGCGATCTCTCCTACTACTTCCTGTTCGGAATCCAGGAGGGAACCCCGCTCTGGTACTTCCCGTCGAGAAGAGAGGCATCCAGTCCGGTACTCCCGGGGGAAGGTCGCATCGCCTGGAAAGTCCCGTTCGAGATCGAGCTTGCCCACCGTCATCGCCCTGGCCCGCTCCGGCTGGTGCTCCTGCTTTCGCCCGGCCCCCTGACCGTGGACGAGGTCTCCGACTGGGTCACCCGGGGAGGTGCCTCCGGAGCACCGGAAACGATTCCGACTTCGGTGCGCACCCGCTTCGGAAACAGTACGGCCGCTGCCTGGGCCGAGGTATCCGTGCTGGACTGCGGAGGAAGGCCATGAAAAACCTGCTGGCGACTATGGCGGCCCTGGTGCTGCTCCCCCTGTCCGGCGTCCAGGCCGGCCAGCGGTCCATGGCGCTCATCGTGGGCAACAACGCCCCCGTCGACGCGACGCTCGATACCCTTCAGTTTGCCGATGACGATGCCTTCCGCTACGAGCGCTTCTTCCGGTTCGTAGCCGACGAGGTCACGCTGCTTGCCCGGGCCGACCGAGACAGCACCTCCCTGTACGGAGGGATTGCAGCCGAGGCCCCCACCCGCGACAACGTCATCGCAGCGCTCGATGAGGTATCTGCCCGCGCAGTCGAAGCCACTGGCTCAGGCGATAGCGTTACGGTCTACTTCGTGTTCACCGGGCACGGGAACTACGATGCGGAGGGGCGGGGCTACCTCCACCTGGAAGACGGGAAGCTGACGACTCGGGACCTGTTCTACCATCTCATCCGCCATTCCCCGGACTTCCGGCTGGTCCTGCTGGTCGACGCATGCAACGCCGGGTTTCTGGTCAAGAGCCGGGGAGAAGGCGAGGAGCGCCGCCCAGCCGGTCCCTCCGGGCTCGAGTTGGAGCGGTTCACCAACGTGGGGTTGATCCTGTCGTCCAGCAGCACCGGCGAAGTCCGGGAATGGGGGCGCTACCTGTCCGGCATCTTCAGCCACCAGGTCCGTTCCGGCCTTTCGGGTGCAGCGGATGTCAACTCCGACGGCCGGATCTCGTTCCCCGAGCTTGCGGCCTTCGTCGATGCTGCGAACCAGGGAGTGAGCAACCCGTCGCTTCGCCTCACCCCTTACATCCGACCGCCGCTCTCTCAGCCGGACATGCCGGTCATTGACTTTGCCCACAGCCGGTTCCCCCGCTTCGTGCGGATGGAGTTCGACACTCCCGCCCGCGTGACCGTCCTCGATTCCGATCTGGTCCGGTACGCAGACTTCCACCTCCGGGCGGGCTACCCCGTGAACATCGGCCTCCCGGGGGGCAGGGAGTACTTCGTGTCGGTCAACGACCGCATCGAATATGACGTCCCGGCCGACTCCACCGGCACTGTCGACCTTTCGGTCCTGGAAGGTGGCGAATCGTCCTCCCTGGCATCCCGAGGGGTCGACGAGTACTACGTTCGCCACCTGTTCTCCGTTGCGTTCGGACCCGATGTAGCTGCCGACTATCTGGCCAACCGCTATGGCCCCGGCCTCGTCTTCACCCGGGCGTTCGAGCGCCCCTGGTACGAGAACGGCTGGGCCTGGGCAGCGACAGGCACCGGAGTGGTCCTGCTTGGAATCGGCGCAACGCTGGAAGGGCTGGCGCTGGCGGAAGCCAACGCTGCGGCCGGTACCCCCTGGGGCGACGAACGGAACTTGCACAACGACCGGTCGAGAGAGTACAACACGTTCGGCATCGCCTCGCTGGTGGCGGGAGGTGGAGCGCTGGCCGCAGGCACGGCCCTGTTCCTTCTCGACCGCCCCGTGGAGCTGGTGCCCGTGGTCCCCGACCTGGGACCGGGCATCTCCGTGCGACCGCTCCCGGGCGGGGCAAACGTGGAAATGAGATTCTAGGAGCGGTGAATGGCAGGACGAAGAACGATGCGGGTTCCTCGAACGGCCGGAGAGACGGCCGGGATCCCGAGGAGAATCTCGGCAGTAGGCCTCCTCTTCCTCCTCTTCTCCGTGGCGGCATGCGACGAGGCCGAGATCTCCGGTTCAAAGTGCAGCGACGAGCACCCCTGTCCCGACGGCTACGCGTGCGTGGAAGACACCTGCTACCCGAAGGGGCCGGTGGAAGGGGTGATCTGCTCCGCGGACCTCGACTGCCCTGCAGGGGTGTGCCTGGAGCAGTCGCACGTCTGCGTCGCGTGCCTCCTCCACGAACACTGCATCTCCAGGCTGTGTGAGCCGCAGACCCACATCTGCCTGGGCTGTAAGGCCGACTACCAGTGCCCGTCGGGCACTTGCGACCGTCTGACCGGCATCTGCAGCGAAAACGCGACGGACCCGGAGGTCAGCGGCAACTGAGAAATTGAACAGAGGAGGCGATACCATGAGCAGAATCAGGACTTCACTGGCACTGGCGCTGGCAGCGGGATTGCTCGCACTTTCGGGCTGCGACTTCAGCTTCGAGAAGCCGCAGGTCACCAAGTGCGACACCAACGATGACTGCGATCAAGGGGTGTGCAACGCCGAAACCGGCAAGTGTGTGACCTGCCTGGCCGACGAGGACTGCCCCTCGGGCAAGCACTGTCTCCCGGCAATGAACGCGTGCGTCGCGTGCGTCACCGACGAGCATTGCGGCAAGGGCGTTTGCGATCCGGTCAACAACTACTGCGTCGAGTGCCTGGCCGACGGCGACTGCGCCTCGGGCAAGTGCGACGAAGACAAGCAGATCTGCGTCGACTGCGGTGCCGACTCGGAATGCGAGGACGGGAACCCCTGCACCACCGCCTGGTGCGCGGCCGGGGAATGCAAGTCCAGCCCGGTTCCCGACGGTACCGCGTGCGAAGACGCCGACCCCTGCACCCAGGGGGACCAGTGCGTCGGCGGGAAGTGCCACGCCGGGCAGGTGATCGCCCCGGAGTGCGAGCCGCCGGTCGACCCCTGCCTGAATCTCCCCGATGGCACCAAGTGCGACGACCAGGATCCGTGCACCCTGGATGACTACTGCATCAAGGGCAAGTGCATCGGCGATTCGGTCCTGCCCGAGTGCCTCGACCAGGACCTCGACGGCGACGGGTTCACCGTCACCCAGGGCGACTGCGACGACCAGAACGCGGCAGTCCACCCCGGTGCTCCCGAGCTGTGCGACAAGCTCGACAACGATTGTGACGGCGAGGTCGACGAGACCTGCTCCGTGTGCGCCTCCGACATGGACTGCGTCGACGACGACAAGTGCACCCTTGACCTGTGCGTCAACGGCAAGTGCATTCACGAGCTCGACCCGGCCTGTGGCGGCGGGACCTGCGGCCCCGGCCTTGCTCCTTGCGCCAAGGGCGAGTTCTGCCTCACTCCGGAAGGTGCCTGCGGCGGCAAGGGCGCCTGCAAGCCGGTTCCCCAGGCCTGCGACATGATCTATGCCCCGGTCTGCGGCTGCGACGGCAAGACCTACGGCAACAACTGCGAAGCCGCTGGTGCCGGCCAGTCCATCCTGCACGTCGGCGAGTGCGAGCCCCAGTTCGAGTGCAACCAACTCTGCGACTGCTACAAGAAGTATGGCAACGTGTTCGAAGGGATCTGCGGCCTCAAGTGCATGAACTGCGGCATGTTCTGGGAGTGCGTCGAGGGCAAGTGCGTCGAGCAGTGCGGCTTCATCCCGCCAGAGGTCCAGGATTGCGGCGTCGTCTGCCAGCCGGAGATCTGCGGCAACGGGCTCGATGACGATTGCGACGGAGTCGTGGACAACGGGTGCGGCGGAGAATGCATCCCGGAAGGGGGCAGCGGTGCCGTGGTCCCGGATTCCCCCCAGTGCTGCGTGGGGCTGGTTGCGATCCCGTGCGACAAGGCCAGCGTCGATGCAGCCGGCAACGTCGCCTGCATGAGCTGCGACGGGGCCTTCTTCTGCACCAAGTGCGGCGACGGCGTCTGCAAGGAACCCGAAAACGCCTGCAACTGCCCGGCCGACTGCAAGACCCCGCCCCCCCCGTGCGTGACTTCGGCAGATTGCAACGACGGGGACAAGTGCACCCTCGACAAGTGCGTGAACGGCAAGTGCCTGTACGAGAAGAACCCGGAATGCGGTACCCTCTGCGGCCCCAACGGGGTCGCCTGCCCCGCGGGCCAGTACTGCAAGACCCCGGACGGCCAGTGCGGCGGCTCCGGAAGCTGCGTGGCGCTTCCCGGCGGCTTCTGCCCCATGGTCTATGCGCCGGTGTGCGGCTGTGACGGAAAGACCTACGGGAACAGCTGCGAGGCCGCGGTTGCCGGGATGTCCATCAACTACAACGGCGAGTGCAAGCCGGGTGGCGAATGCACGGCCACCTGCGACTGCTACAAGCTCTATGGAAACAACTTTGCTCAGCCCTGCCCGCTCATGTGCCCGATGTGCGGCAACTTCTGGCAATGCGATGCCGGCAAGTGTGTGGAGAAATGCGGAGTCATCCCGCCCGACGCCCAGGAATGCACCCTGAACTGCGTCAAGGAGGGCGGGACCTACATCGGCAGCTCGGACGTCGACAACCAGTGCTGCCCCGGGCTCGTTCCGGCCTGGGATTGCGACGAGGTTCCGATCAACTGCGACCCGACCGACCCCAACTGCGCCGGGTTCACCTGCAGCTGCCCCAAGTGCCTCTGCTACGTCTGCGTCAACTGCGGCGACGGCATCTGTGGCGTGGGCGAGAACAAGTGCTCCTGCCCGGACGACTGCCTCGCCAAGCCCGAGTGCCTCTCCGACGTGGACTGCGTCGATGCTGACGACTGCACCAAGGACTATTGCGACGCGGCCACGGGCAAGTGCGCCCACGTGCTGATTCCGGGATGCGGCCAGGCGCAGTGCTGGACCAACGAAATGTGCCCGGCCGGCTCCTACTGCAGGTGGCCGGACGGTCAGTGCACGAATGCCAAGTCTGGCACCTGCACGGTCATCCCGCAGGGGTGCTTCGACCTCTGGGCCCCGGTCTGCGGCTGCGACAACAAGACCTACGGGAACGAGTGCGACATGCAGGCAGCGTCCCAGTCGCTCCAGTACGAGGGCGAGTGCAAGATCTGCACTCCCGAGGTCTGCAACGACGGCATGGACAACGACTGTGACGGCCAGATCGACGAGGGCTGCGCCGGGGCCAAGTGCGGCGGCATCATGGGGCTCGCCTGCAACGCGGGGCTGTTCTGCAAGTTCCCGGCCGGACACTGCGACTGGGCCGATGACATGGGAACCTGCACGGCCAAGCCCAACGTATGCCCCCTGATCTACAAGCCGGTCTGCGGCTGCGACGGCAAGACCTACGGCAACGCGTGCGAGCTCGACGCGGCCGGAATCTCCATGGACTATGAAGGGGAATGCGAGCAGGAGTGCAAGAAGCTCGATCCCAAGGGCTACGGCATGTGCCTGGCCGTCCTGGGCGTGGTGTTCACCGGCACCGACTGCGTGACCGTGTCCGGCTGCTCCTGCGGCAACGACTGCGCCTACTTCTTCAAGTCCATCGCAGAGTGCAAGCTGGCCTGCTTCTAAGATCCCCCTCTTTGATTGACTCCCCCCGTCGCACATGGTAGAAGATCCTCAGTTTGCTTGAAGGGGAAGGGCAGATGATCGCGACGAACCGCCGGCTCCTGTTGCCTCTGCTGCTGATTGTCATCGGTGCCTTCACAGGGTGCCTCCCGCAGGAACCCTATGAGTCGTGCGGATTCCCGCCGACACAGAAGGACCAGTGCGTCATCGCCGGAGACGACTCGCCCGAGATCATCCAGATCAAGAAGGCGAACAACTGCGTCATCAAGCAACCCCAGTGCCCGGACGGCTACTGCGTGAGCGTCCAGGGACAGGCCGGCTTCTGCACCGAGGTGTGCCAGAAGGACGACGACTGCCCCGAAGACGGAGTCTGCAAGGAATTCGCCCTCGATTGCGTCAAGGCCGAGGACGGCACCACCACCTGCCTGAAGCTCTGCGTCAAGAAGGGCGCCCTCTGATCTGAGGCCCGCTGCGGGGCCATCTGCTGCGTTGCTCCTGTCGGCGGCTCACTGCGACGTGGCTTGGGCCACGCCTCGTTCGCCCCCTCGGACGACGCCCCACCCCGGAACCCCATGGGCGCATCCCCAACCCACCATGCCCCGTCCCGGAACCCCATGGGCACATCCTACCCCTGGTACACCTGGGAGCGCACGGTGGATTGAGGGCGGAACGCGTCCTCGATCCACTCGGTCCGTGTCGGCACGCCGTCCTGGAACGTCACGGCCACCACGTCGAACCGGCACGAAAGCCCTTTGAGCCACGGTTTGGTCATGTAGCACCGGGCAACCCGCACCACCTGGGCCTGCTTGGTGCCGTTCACCGTCAGGGCCGGCGACTTCAGGTAGGTCGTGGAACAGCTCCGCACCTCCACGAAAACCAGCAGGTCCCCCCTGCGGCAGATGATGTCCAGCTCGCCGACCTGGCCGAACCGCCAGTTCCGCTCGAGCACCACGTAGCCGGCCTCTTCCAGAAGGGCCGCGGCAACGTCCTCGGCGCAGGAGCCGAGACGCTTGCGTCCGTCAATCGGTTTCTCGTCCATGCGGGCCTCCGTCTTTCGTTCTTCCGGTTATCGTCACGAGAACGAAGAACGCGCGCCTCGAGGGCTACTTGCAGAAGGTCTTCCTGTGGATCGGGGACAGGCCGAGATTGCGGATGGCGTCGCGGTGGCGCCCGGTTCCATACCCTTTGTGCTGCGAGAGCCCGTACCCGGGATGCACCGGATCGAGCTCGTCCATCCGGGCATCACGAAAGGTCTTGGCGATGACGGAGGCCGCAGCGATGTTGCTGGAGCGGCAGTCCCCCTTGACAATGGGCTTTTGCGGAAGAGCAAGCTCCCGGATGGCGAGCGGACCGTCCACGAGGACCAGCTCCGGCCCTTCCGACCAGGAGGAAACCGCCTGCTCGATGGCCCGGCGCATGGCCAGAAACGTCGCACCCAGGATGTTGAGCCGGTCGATCTCCTCGGCCGAAGCCTCGCCCACTCCGACGGCCAGAGCCGAGGAGCGTACGAGAGCCGCTGCGGCCTCTCGCCGGCCCGCAGTCAGTCGCTTGGAATCGTCCAGCCCCGGGATCTCGATACCGGGCGGAAGGGCCACTGCAGCGGCCACGACCGGACCGCACAAGGCACCACGGCCGGCCTCGTCGACGCCGAGAAGACGGACGGTACCCTGCCGGGCCAGGTGACGCTCGATTTCTCCTGGGGGAACTCGGTGCTGCGGAAACAGCAGGCTCATTCAGCCTGTTCGTAGTCGGACCGGACCTCGCGCAGCCGGGCAGCCTTGCCGCGCAGGGAGCGCAGGTAGTACAGGCGGGCCCGCCGCACCTTGTTGTGCTTCACGATCTCGACCTTCTCGATACGGGGGGAGAACAGCGGGAACACACGCTCCACGCCCACGCCGTAGGAGACCTTGCGCACGGTGAACGTCGACGCGATGCCGGCATTCTTCCTGCGGATAACCGTCCCCTCGAACATCTGCGGACGCACGCGGGGCTTGTCCTTCTTCGAAAGCGCTTCCTCCACGATCTTGACGTACACGCGCACCGTGTCTCCGTACCGGATCTCCGGGAGATCGCTCTTCACATTTTCCATTCCGACTTCCTTGAGAACGTCCATCGTAAGCCTCCTCGAATGCCGTTACCGCCCGTTATCTTCCGCCCGCCAGCCGGTCCAGGATGATGGCCGAGGCCGACCGCACCGACAGGTGGTTGTACTCTCCGACCCCGAGCACCGGGGCCAGCACGAAATCAAACGCGTTCAGGAAGGTCTTTTCCAGCCCCCATCCGGTTCCGAACACCAGGATGGCCGAGCCGTCCTTTTCCTGCAGGATCTCCCGCATCCGCGGGTACGTCACCATTCGCTCCTTGACGTTGGCCCCGGTACCGATGATGACCGGATCGTGCCCCGTCTCCTCCCGGACGTCTGCGGCGGCCTGGGACAGGTCCGCCACGACTCTGGCGTGGGCGATGGCTTCCCGGCGGCGGGGGTTGTACTGCGCCCCGGCCCCTTGAGTCCAGTGGCGCAGCATGTCCTTGACCAGTTCCCGCTGCTGCTCCACCGGGGTCACCACGTAGAAGCGCCGCACTCCGAACGTGGCCGACTGCCTCGAGATGTCGTGGACATCCATGTTGGTCACTGCGGTTGCCACCAGCCTTCGGTTCTTGTCGTAAACCGGGTAGTGCAACAGCGCCACGTGCAGCGTCATGCTCATGTTCGAAGCAACCTCGAATCCTCGTCCGACAGTTCCAGCCGCTCCATCAGGTCCGGCCGCCTTGCCGCGGTCGCCAGCAGCGACTGCCTGCGGCGCCACTTCTCGATCTCCGCGTGGTTCCCGGACAGCAGCACCTCGGGGACGCTCTGCCCCCGGAACTCGCGAGGCCTCGTGTAGTGGGGATGATCCAGCAACCCGTCCGAGAATGAGTCCCGCACCACCGATTCTTCCTTGCCCACCACTCCGGGCACCAGGCGGCTGCAGCACTCGATCACGGCCAGCGCGGCCACCTCGCCCCCATTGAGGACGAAATCGCCGATGGACAGCTCCTCGTCGACGAATCCTCCCTCGACGAGCCGCTCGTCCACCCCTTCGTACCGCCCGCACACCAGGCAGATGGACCCGTACCCGGCATACTCCCGGGCGCAGGCCTGGTCGAACTTCCGTCCCCTCGGCGAGAGGAGGACCGTCCGCGCCACCGGGGAAGTCGCCTTCACGTGCTCCAGCGCCTCCACCAGCGGCTCCACCCGCATCACCATCCCGGGGCCCCCTCCAAACGAGGTGTCATCCACGGTCTGGTGCCTGTCGTGCGTGAAATCCCGAAGCTGGATGGTATCCACCTGCACGAGCCCGTTCTCCACGGCCTTGCCGAGGAGCCCCACCGCCAGCGGCGACGGAAAGAACTCGGGAAAGATGGTCACCACCACGAACCGCACGCTGCCCTCCGATTCACGGCACAACTGCCGTATCCTGCTCCTTCCTGCACACAATCAAAGAACGCTCTGCAGGCGCACGCAGGCGCGCCTACTCCATGATTTCAACCATCGCACGCCGGTTCTGCCGGGTTGCGGCAGAGCTGACCAGCGTACGGATTGCCCGGGCCGTCCGGCCCTGCTTTCCGATCACCTTGCCGAGGTCTTCCGGGTGGACCCGCAGCTCGTAGATCGCCGTCTTCTCCCCCTGGATCTCGACGACCGATACCCGATCAGGGTTGTCCACCAGCGACTTGGCAATGTACTCGATGAGGTCCTTCATCCATCACCTCCGCCCTGAAGTGACTGCCGAAACCGTGGTCCCGACCGGCTACTTCTCGGCCTTGTGCTTCTTCAGGATGCTCTTCACCGTATCGCTGGGTGTCGCACCGACGCTCAGCCAGTAATCGATGCGATCCTGCTTCAGGGTCACCTCGGCCGGGGTCCTCGTCGGATCGTAGGTTCCCAGCAATTCGAGGTAGCGCCCGTCGCGCTTGGCTGCGGAATCAGCCGCCACGATGCGGAAGTACGCCTGGTTCGTCGTGCCGTGGCGTGCCATGCGAATCTTTACTGCCATCTCGTCCTCCCCTCATCTTCACTCCGCGCGAATACACTCTGCGCAGCGCGGTCGCGGTACCATAAGCGAAACCCCGGGGGGGAGTCAAGATCTTTATGAGGTTACCAGGCTCAACCGACCTTCACCGGCATCCAGCCGTGCCCTGGAGCCGACCGGAACCGGGAAGTTGCGCTCGCCGTGCCCCATCGGGAAGCCGGTCACGCATGGAATCCGGGCATCCCGAGCCAGCGAGCCGAGGGTCGCCCGGACCAGCGGGCTGTCCAGCGCCTTGTCCAGGTCCCCCACGACCAACCCGGCAAGGCTCGGGAACCAGCGGGCGGCAGCGACCTGTCGCAGCAGGCGGTCGACCCGGTACGGTGCCTCGTGCACCTCCTCGATGACCAGGATGCGGCCCGAGGCGTCGGCCTCCAGGTCGGTCCCCATGGTCGAAGCCAGCAGGGACAGGTTCATGGGCAGCAGAGGCCCTTCCCCGGTGCCCGGGCAGACGGTCTGCAGCCTGCCGTAGTCCGGCAGCGCCCCCTCGAACAACAGCGCGGCCAGAGCATCCAGCGAGTCTCGATCCACCAGCGGTAGCGTGGTCACGTTCGGGGAGTGCAGGCATCGGCAACCGGTGCGGGCCGGAAGGCCGAACAGGAGGGTGAGATCCGAGAACCCCACCAGCAGCGGCAGGCGATTCCCTCCATCCGGACCGGGCACGCCGGGATTGCCGGCTTGCGGCCATCGGATCCGGCCTGCGATGCGCCCCGACCCGTATCCGCCCCGTGCGGCCCAGACTGCGGAAAAGGCGGGAACGGCCAGGGCACGGCTCAAGCAGTCGGCCCGCACGTCGTCCGGAGCGGCGAGGTACTCGTCCTTCTGCGCCGGCTCCCAGAGGAGCATCGGGTTGAGCCCCCAGCGGGACAGCACCTCCAACCCGGCAGCCAGTCGGCCCTCGTCCGGGGCGGATGCCGGTGCAACCACGGCCACCGCATCCCCCCTGGCCAGGAGCGGCCCTGCCGGCCATGTCTCCCTTCCCTGCATCCCCCGACTGCCTCCTTTCTGGCGACATCCTGTCGACCGGGCTATGATATACCGGCGGCGCCAGGAGGCAAGATGGCCATCACCATCGTCCAGAAATCGCAGTCGGCACGGAAGCGCAAGCCGACCATCGCGCTGGCGCTGTCGGGCGGGGCGATGTCGGGCGGGGCGTTCAAGATCGGCGGCCTCCTCGCCCTCGACCTGCTCCTGGCCAACCGCTCGGTGTGCGACTTCGAGATCTATGCAGGCATCAGTGCGGGCTCGTTCCTGGTCACTCCGCTGGCCGCCGGCATCTCGCCCCAGGAAGTCCTCAAGAGCTTTACGGGGCGCTCTCACCGGTTCGTTCCGTTCCGCCTCCAGGACTTCTACTATCCCAACCTGGCCGAGGTGGCGGGCAAAGGGAAGACCGCGCTGGAAGAGCTCGCGGCCATCTATCCCAACCTCCTGTGGAGCGCTGCCCGTGTCGCCAGCAAGAGCGGGCTGCTCGCTGCGGGCAAGCTGCGGCACCTGTTCGGCAAGGGGAAGGGGGCAACCGGGACCGACCTGCTCGACCGCCAGCGCAAGGAGCTGTCCAACCTCGCG
>Ga0233425_10004855_pt1 | contig 21972 bp, 10 predicted proteins | sample Watercolumn_Towu_2_FD_181712 | JGI IMG/M metagenome (GOLD analysis project Ga0233425, IMG submission 181712) | Freshwater microbial communities from Lake Towuti, South Sulawesi, Indonesia - Watercolumn_Towuti2014_140_MG | ecosystem: Environmental > Aquatic > Freshwater > Lake | place...
CCGCCTTGATGAAGGAACTGCGGCGGAAGCGGGGCATCCACGTCAATCCCTGGACGCACTTCCCCCGCCTCATTACCTCCATCGACTTCATCAAGCGAGAGCGTCCCTTGCGGCTCTTCAAGGAGACGCTGCCTGCTGAGGGCGAGTCGATCTACCCTCGCCGCTATGACGTTCTGATCCTCGACGAGGCCCACAACTGCGCCCCGGCCGGTCGGGGCAACTACGCCATCGACTCGATGCGAACCGAGGCGATCCGGGTGCTCGCTCCCCACTTCGAGCACAAACTCTTCCTCACGGCTACGCCGCACAACGGGTATTCGGAGAGCTTCACCGGCCTGCTCGAACTCCTCGACAACCAGCGGTTCGCCCGAGGGATGTCCACCGACACCAAGGAGTTCCTGAAGCAGCGGGACGTGGTGATGGTTCGACGCATGAAGTCGGAACTCCCGAAGGACGACTTCGGCCAACCTCGATTTCCCAAACGCTGCATCGAGCCGCTTGAGGTCGATTACCCCGAAGAAGAGAAGAAGATCCACACGGCGCTGAAGCATTACACAAAGCTCCGTCATTCGAGAGCGACCGACAATGCCGAGAAGTTCGCCACGGACTTCGTGCTCATGACGCTCAAGAAGCGCCTCTTTTCCAGCCCGGCCGCTTTCCTCCGCACTTTGGAGCAGCATGAGCACTCCCTGCGGAATGCCAAACGCCGCAAGTCGGCTCCCAAGCCGAGCCGTGGCATCCTCCAGCGTCAGATCGACAAGGTGGAGGAGGAATACTCGATTGACGACGAAGCCGAAGAGGCGACCCACGATGCTGTCGATTCGGCTAGCCTGCTATTCCAGGAGCCGACCCACGACGAGCTTTCGCTTCTGAAGCAGATGAAGTCCTGGGCCGAAAGTGCCTGCGCCCGACTCGATGCCAAGGCCAAGGAATTGATCCGCTGGTTGCACCAAACCATCCGGCCGGGCGGCAAATGGTCGAAGGTCCGGGTGATCATCTTCACGGAATACAGGGCCACACAGAATTGGCTCCACGAAAAGCTGGTAGCGGAGGGCCTCACGGGCGGCGACCGGCTGATGACGATGTTCGGCGGGATGGACTCCGACGAACGGGAGAAGATCAAAGCAGCTTTCCAGACCGATCCCGAGCACAGCCCCGTCCGAATCCTCCTGGCGACCGATGCGGCGTCCGAGGGTATCGACCTTCAGAACCATTGCTCCAAGCTCATTCATTTCGAGATTCCTTGGAACCCGAACCGACTGGAGCAGCGGAACGGCCGCATCGACCGGCACGGCCAAAAGTCCAAGCAGGTGATAATCCATCACTTCGTGGCGAAGGGCTACAACGACCGGGAGCGAAGGATGGCCGAGACTTCGGTTGGCGACCTGGAGGCCGATCTGGAGTTCCTCATGCGGGCCGTGCGCAAGGTCGAGGCGATCCGGGAAGACCTTGGCAAGGTTGGCCCGGTTATCGCCGATCAGGTCACAGACGCCATGCTAGGCCGTCGCAGAACCTTGGATACCAGCAAGGCCGAAAAGGATGTCGAGCCGGTTCGCAAGCTCCTCAAGTTCGAGCGGGATCTTGCCAAGCAGATCAGCCAGTTGATGGAGCAACTGCACGAGACGAAGCGGGAACTGCGGCTCTCACCGGAGAACATCCAGAAGGTGGTCGAAGTCGCTCTCAAGCTGGCGGGCCAGCCCTCGCTCATCCCGGCCAACGTTTCCGGCATCTGGCCTGATCCAAAGCGGAAGTCCTGCCCGGTTTTCCGTCTCCCGGCTTTAGAGGGTAGTTGGGAACAATGCGCCGAAGGGATTACGCATCCATATACGGGCGAGGCCCGGCCCTTCGTCTTCGATCACAACCTCGCCAAGGGCCGGGAAGATGTGGTGCTGGTTCACTTGAACCACCGGCTGGTGCAGATGAGCTTGCGGCTGCTGCGGGCCGAGGTCTGGTCTCGTGAAGGGGCCAAACGGCTCAACCGGATCACCGCTCGGGTCGTGCCCGACAACGTGCTCCAGCACCCAGCCATGGTTGCCCATGCCCGACTGGTCGTCATTGGCGGCGACTGCCACCGGTTGCACGAGGAGATCATCACAGCGGGCGGCACCTTGCGGGAAGGCCGGTTCGCCCGGTTCGGCACGCTTCGGGAGATGCAGGAAGCGCTGGCGGCGGCGAACCACCGGGAACCTTCGTCATCGGTCAAGAAGAAGCTGCTGGACCTCTGGCCGAAGAATTCGGATTCCCTGCGACAGGCCCTCGAAGCCCGCATGAAGGACCGCAGCGATGGCCTGAAGAAGACCCTCGCCGACCGGGCGGAGAAGGAGGCATCCGACATCAGGACGATCCTCACCGAACTCCAGCGGGCAATCGAGGCTGAACTTGACGAGCCCGACTACAAGCAGGGATACCTGCCCGGCATGACTCCGGTGGAAGAGGAACAGTTCAAGCGGAACGCCGATGCATTGCGGGCCAGACTCCAGGCGATCCCGGAGGAGATCAAGGAAGAAACGGACGGGATCAAGGCCCGGTTTGCCGATCCGCAGCCTCGAATGTTCCCGGTGGCGGTGACGTTCTTAGTGCCAGAGAAGATGGCAAGAGGGTGAACGATGCGAATCGTCCGGCTCGAACTGACCAATTTCCGAACCTTCGGCCACGCCGTGTTCGAGGATGTCCCGGATACGGTCGTGCTGGTCTCGCCGAACGGGCGAGGAAAATCAAGCGTGCTTGAGGCGATTGCAGGCATCCATGATTTGGTGACGCCGTACCACCAAGATAACTACCCGTTCAACATTTTTTGGCAGAAGCGAAGCGTGCCGGTTTGGCCGCAGCACTTACCCGAACCACTGAAAATAGGAGAACGGCGGGCCGAGATCCGTGTTGAGGTCAGGGCGACTGGCGCAGAGGTCGAATATCTTCGAGCAGCAAATATGTCCGAAGATGTTGGAAAGGCGTCCTTCGTTATCGAGGATGGAAGAAACATCACAACACAAGAGTCAAATGAGACAATCAAGCGACTTTTTCAGTACCACAATCCGAAAGATGGCGTTGGGTTTGTTGATTACATCCGGCCCATCCGGTTCTATCGCACCCGACGCCTTGGGGACTTCGCCAGCGACCTGACCGACGACCGGCTTCGACAGAGTATCAGCGAGTTCTATCGCCCTTATCACGAACACGAGAAGTTCAGCGGTCTAAAGAGCTTTGTCGTCAGTACGCAACTGACTGACCTGTCTCACTTGCAGGCCACGGGCGAGCAGAGGGACTCCTTGGCCCTGTTCCGAGATGTGTTCAACCATTTCTTCGCCCCAAAACGATTCATTGGTTTCCGTAATCCTGAATCAGGTGGGCAGCCGGAAGTTGCGGTCGAATCGACTTTTGGTTCTCACGACATCGACGCCCTGAGCGATGGCGAGAAAGAGATCGTGCATATCCTTGCGCATCTTTATCGATTTCGACACCTGCACAACGTTATCCTGTGGGACACGCCGGAACTTCATCTGAATGCCGCTTTGGAAGCTCGCCTCCTCGATGCAATTCGGCGAGTCTCTGGGAACAACCAGTATTGGATCGCAACGCACAGCCTCGAATTCATCAACTCAGTCCCGCTTGAGTCGCTATTCGTCATCCAACAAGACGGGAACTCGGCAACAATCGGACGAGCTATTGGAGAGGATCGACCAGCACGCATTTTCATGTACCGAGAGATGGGGGCGCAGGTCGGCCTGCAACTTGTTTCGGCGGTCGTCGTGTTCGTTGAAGGCAAAGAGGCGAACTCGGACAAACTGATTCTCGACCGGCTGGTCGCCCCAGAGTTCCCTGGTGTGAATTTCATCGCCGGTGGCTCGTGCGAAAACATCTTGTCAGTTGGGACGAGGGCCAATCAACTTCTCTCTGCCGCCTGCACTAATGGGGATTTCTTCGCCATCCTTGACCGGGATTATCGAGAGGATCAGGAGGTGGACAGGATCGTCCAGCAATATAGCGGACGCCTCTTCATGTGGAACGTGCATGAGATCGAGAACCTATTTCTGAGTCCTTCGGTGGCTTACGCTACGTTGCGCTTCCTTGGTCTGACCAACGCAGAGGATTCGGAAGAGTCCATTTACCATCGACTGCAACAAGCCGCACAGTCGCTCCGGGAGTGGATTGCTGCGGACTGGGCTGCTTGGGAGAGCGAGAAGCAGTTGCAGGCTCCTGCTCGACATATCGGAGGTGAGAACCCGAGAGGATCGTTTGAGAAGTATGTTCAATCGTTGCAGACAAAGGCAGCGAGCATGGGCGATCTCAACCAACTGGATTGCCGTTATCAGTCGAAACTGGATCAGGTAGACCGAATTCTGGCGACCCGGAACTGGCTTGTGCGGCTTCCGGGAAAACAGATACTCCGCAAGTTCGTCGAGGACGTTCCTTCGCTGGACTCTGATGGATATTTGCGGACGGCCATTGGCGTCGTCCTAGAGCGCAAGTTGGAAGTCCCGGAGCTTCAACGTCTGAAGCATACACTTGCAGGCATTCCGAAGACGATCAAGTGATGGAAGAACTCGATGTCCATAAAACGTCATCACGCCGAATGGCTCTCCTTGGTCGAGGTCTCCGGGCCGTTTTTGACGATGCCGGTGCTGGAGAGGGTGTTCCCGCACGGGCTGGATGCTCACGACCCTGAGCACTTCCGCAGCCTGCGGGTGGCCTACGACGAGTGGAGCGACAACCAGGAAGGGCGGCGGCCCAACCCGGCGATCCACAAGGCGTGGATCGACTTCGTGATGAAACAGACGCTCGGGCTGCCGGACGAGGTGCTGGCCGAGGGACAGGCGATCTCGCAGACGCTCAAGGCGGTCATCTCCGAGCATGGTGAGACGTTGCGGCCGGACATCGTGGTTCGCAATCCCGAGGGCGTGGGCAATCCGGGGAAGGCACGCCTCTTGGTGCAGGTCTATCCGTTCGGCCAGGACTTGGAGAAGCCGGTTGCTGGGCGGCATTGGAAGGCGTCTCCCTCGACCCGGATGATGGAACTTCTGCACGCCACCGATGTTCGCTTGGGGTTGGTGACGAACGGTGAGTGGTGGATGCTGGTGGATGCCCCACGGGGCGAGACGACCGGCTTTGCCTCCTGGTATGCGGGCCTGTGGTTGGAGGAGGCGATCACGCTTCGGGCTTTCCAAAGTCTCCTCGGCGTCGGTCGGTTCTTCTCGGTGGCCGACAACGAGACTCTGGAGGCGATGCTGGCGGAAAGCGCTACGAACCAGCAGGAAGTCACCGACCAGTTGGGCCTCCAGGTTCGGCAGGCAGTCGAGGTGTTGATCCAGTCGCTCGACCGGGCCGACCAGGACCACGGGCGGAAACTGCTGGCCCAGATCCCGGAGACCGTGCTCTATGAAGCCGCCCTGGCGGTGATGATGCGGCTGGTCTTCCTGTTCTCGGCCGAGGAGCGGGAACTGCTGTTGCTGGGCGATCCGATGTACGACCAGCACTACGCCCTCTCGACGCTTGTGGCCCAGCTTCAGGAAGCCGCCGACGAATATGGAGAGGAGGTGCTGGAGCGCCGCCTGGACGCTTGGTGCCGCTTGCTGTCCACCTTCCGGGCAGTCTTCGGCGGCGTGCAGCACGACCGGATGAAGCTGCCCGCCTATGCCGGAAACCTCTTCAACCCTGACCGGTTCCCGTTCCTTGAAGGCCGCAAGCCTGACACGACGTGGAAGAACACCCCGGCCACTGCGCTGCCCGTCAACAACCGCACAGTGCTCCATTTGCTCCGCTCGCTTCAATACCTGGAGATGCAGGGCGAAGCACGGCGGCTCAGCTTCCGCTCTCTCGACATCGAGCAGATCGGCCACGTCTACGAGGGTCTCCTAGACCATACGGCCAAGCGTGCCGCCGAGCCCGTCCTCGGTTTGGCTGGTGCCAAAGGGAAAGAGCCGGAAGTTCCACTGGCCGAAATGGAGCGGCTCAAGGCCAAAGGCCAAAATGCCCTCGTTGAGTTCCTGAAGGAAGAGACCGGGAGATCAGAAAGTGCTTTGCGGCGAGCGATGGAGCAGACGCTTGAAGCCGCAGACGCCAACAAGCTCCGGGCCGTATGCGGCAATGATGAGGCTTTGTTCCGGCAGATTCACCCCTTTGCGGGCCTGCTGCGGAACGACAGCTTCGACCGGCCCGTTGTGATCCGCAAGGGCAGTGTCTACGTCACCTCGGGAACCGACCGACGATCCAGCGGCACCCATTACACGCCCCGGAGCCTGACCGAACCCGTCGTTCAGTACACCCTGGAACCGTTGGTCTACGACGGGCCTGCCGAAGGGAAGCCGAAGGAGGAGTGGAAACTCCGCTCGGCTCGTGAAATCCTCGAACTCAAGATTTGCGACATGGCTTGTGGCTCCGGGGCGTTCCTGGTCCAGGCATGTCGCTATCTGTCGGAACTTCTGGTCGAAGCATGGGAGCAGGCCGAGGAGAGACTGTCGGGCGAGGTCCGTATTACGCCTTACGGCGAGCCGTCTCGGGGATTGGCAAGCGAGCAACCTATTCCCGAGGACACACAGGAGCGACTGGTTTACGCTCGTCGTCTCATCGCTCAGCGGTGTCTCTACGGCGTGGACAAGAACCCGTTGGCGGTCGAGATGGCGAAGCTCTCGCTTTGGCTCTTGACACTGGCGAAGGACAAGCCGTTCACGTTCCTCGACCATTCCATTCGCTGCGGCGATTCGCTCGTCGGGATTAGCAGCGTTGATCAGTTACTCCGCTTCTCGCTTTCCGATGATGCGCCGATCCGACCGATATTTCAGCAACAGCGGCAGCAAATCGAGAACCGGTTGAACGCTACGAAAATGCTGCGCCGCCAGATCGAGGATATGCCTTCCAACACGCCACAGGACGTTGAGCGGAAGACTCTGATGCTCAAGAACGCCGACGAGCAGACCCGCCGCCTCACTTACGCCGCTGACCTGCTCCTGGCCGCAAGCTGGAAGCCGATGTCCGACGCTGATCGGGAAGCGGCGCTGAACTCGACTCTTGTGGAAGCGGAATTCAAGTTCAAAGACTCGCCAGTCAAGCAGTTGGACTCTGAGGCGCACAACCGTCTACGGGAGGTTGCCATTGAACGACGATTCCACTGGCCTCTTGAGTTCCCTGAAGTTTTCACGGACAAGAACGGCTTCGATGCCATCATAGGCAACCCGCCATTCATGGGAGGCCAAAAGATTTCTGGCGCTTTTGGTGCCCGCTATCGTGATTACCTCGTGAACCAAATTGCGGGCGGCAGGCGAGGCAGTGCAGATATCTGCGCCTATTTCTTTCTGCGAGCCCACCACCTTCTCACCATTCCAGGACAGGTTGGCTTCCTAGCAACGAACACTATTGCGCAGGGCGAAAGTCGTGAAGTGGGTCTAGATCACCTTGTTCAACAGGAGTGCGTGGTTCCACGGGCCATCCCGAGCCGCAAATGGCCGGGCCTAGCTACGGTCGAAGTTGCTCAAGTGTGGTTAAGAAAAGGGGGATGGGCAGGACCGTATCACATCGACGACGTTCCTTGTGAAGGGATTACTTCCTCATTGACTACTCCAGGAACCGTGGTCGGTTCCCCTCGTCCACTTGCAGCCAACGCCTCGAAGTCCTTTCAAGGAAACATTGTTCTTGGTATGGGCTTTGTGCTGGAGTCGCAGGAGGCGCAATCGCTTATTGAGACAAGCGACCGCAACAACGAAGTCGTGGTTCCATACCTTAACGGTGAAGATCTGAACTCTCGCCCTGATCAGTCTCCGAGTCGCTGGGTCATTCAGTTTGATGAACGAGCCGAAGAAGATGCTCGGCAGTATGCTGACGTGTGGCGTGTCGTCGAGCAGAGAGTGAAACCGGAACGTCTCACCAAAGACGCCAAGAAGTATCCGAGGATGGTCCACGAGTGGTGGAAGCACTGGAACAATCGCCGGGAACTTCGGGAAGCAATCACTGGACTTACCCGAGTGTTGGTGAGGGCAAGGGTCAGTGACACACATGCTTTTGTCTTCGTACCGGCCTCATACGTTTTCGCAGATCAACTTGTTGTTCTTGCACACGACTCAGCGGGGTATTTTGCGGTAGTCCAATCTGAGCTACATAACTGGTGGTATCGTCCCTTAACGTCTTCGTTACGGACGGACGTGCGGTACTCTCCCACCGACTGTTTCGAGACATTCCCTTTTCCGACAAACGTAGAACCTCTTGAAGGCATCGGAGAGCAGTATCACGATTATCGCCGACAGTTGATGGCAAGCAGAAGTGAAGGACTAACAAAGACCTACCGGCGGTTCCACGACCAGAGAGAAAGATCAGCGGACATCGAGGGACTGCGACGACTTCACGTGGAACTGGATGCGGCAGTGCTGCAATCGTACGGATGGAACATCACGCTCGATCACAATTTCCACCTCACTAAACTCGGCCAGCGGTTCACGATTTCGGAGAGAGCCAGGCGTGAGGTGTTCGACCACTTGCTTCGACTAAATCATAGCCTTGCCGAAGAGCAACCTAAAGCCAAAGGTAGAAAAGGTGGACATGCTGGGCTAAAGAGGGAGCGTCGCAAGTCAAATGAGAATAACGATGGGCCACGTCTCTTCTGAACCGATCAAGTAGGTGGGTCGATGCAAGTCGGATGTTGTCGTTGGGCGTTAGGCACGGCTCTGCATGAAAGCCGGACTTCCGAGTTGTAGGGAGTAGGGTTAATGCACAACATCGAAATGGTATTCCAGGATGCGAGAAACGGTCAGCCATCACGGGTGCTGAATGCCATATTGTCCATCGCCACTGCCGCTAGGTTTGGCAGCCTCCGAGTAGCGGTTGCATACGCCACAGCGAGGGGCTGTAGCGAACTCATAGGAGCACTTGCGTCTCGAATTTCCGCTTGGCCTCGAATCAGGAAAGAGTGGCTCGTCGGAATTGACCACGGTGTCACCGACCCGGAAGCTCTCCGAGCCCTCATGTCCCAGCGCAACTCTACTGTTCGGATTCCGAACGGGGACTATTTGATTCGCCACAGGCTCTCTCCGGTGCAGCGATTTCATCCTAAGACGTACCTTTTTGAAGGGCTCGACTCGCAGCATATATGCCCGTTCGGTGTGTTTCTTGGCTCAGCAAATCTGACATTCAGCGGGCTTCACTTCGGTACGGAACATGGTTCGTGTGCTGTGGCGGTTCCCCCTTTTAGCGAAAGCGAAGAAGCCCTGGTCAGAGCACTTCGATCATCACTTGTCTGGTGGGACTCCGCTTGGAACGGTGCAGATGCCCTAAACGATAGGGTATTGCGGCGTTACCAAAGCGCAAGGCCAGCAGACACCAGGACTGAAGATGAGGACGAGCTTATCCAGCAGTTTTCAGGTGGAAGCGGAAGAGTAATCGAAACCCACGAAGGTGTGGGCTGGGCAACAGCCAGGTGCTTTTGGATTCAAACCTACGAGCTTTACAAGAACCGTGGGCGGAACCGACCTGGTAATCAGGTCGATTGCCGCCGTGGAACTAGGGTCTACTTCGGCTTTTCGTCGGCCGATGTTCCGAGAAACACCGTGTTGGGAACTGTTCTGATGCGGTATGAGGAACGACCATCGGTCGAACGGAGCGTTAGGTATGGCAACAACCAGATGGACAAGGTGAACCTGCCCATTCCTGAAGACGATGGCCCGGCGGGCTACGATCATTGCTTTCTGCACTGGGAGCGGATCAGAGGGAATCAGTTCAGATTGACGGTTGATCGAGCGAAGGCACACGAGCGGTGGCGTGAACGGTCGAGAGCACAAGGTATGTACTATACCTTCAACGGTACACGTGAATTTGGCTTCTACTCGTAACAATGTGACGAAGGCTTGTTACGCAGGAAAGACAACAGCGATCCAAACGGTGGAAGAGGAAGTGTGTGATGAGCAGCATCCTTCAGAGCATCCCCTCCCCGATGAAGATCCGGGAAGAATTGGAGCAGATGGTCCTGAACGATCTTCTCGGGCCGGTGGGTGGCTCGGAAGAGGAGATCGACGAACCGAGCGTTCGGGATCGCTATCTCGTTGGGATGCTGGCCCCGAAGCGCCAGGAGCTATCGCCAGAGGAGTTCGATGAGCTTCCGCAGGGCGGAAAGGGAACTGCCGAAGAGGGGAGCACGGACTACACCGCCCCGACGACCAAGACGATGTTCCCCTCGTCGTTCGGCATGACGTTTTGCGTCGGCCTGGAGGCCGAAACAATCCAGATCACCGCTCGATGGGGCTACTACTGCCGAGAGCGCAGCGAGACCCTTTCAACGCCGAGCGGCGACCAGAAACTCGTGTGGAGACGCAGCCAGCGAGCAGGGGTTTCGAAGCCGATCCCACTCAAGGCGGGCCGACTCAACTGGATCCCCGATCCCGAGTTCGCCGAGGTCCAGGTCCAAGGGATCATCCGAAAGCGGGATGATTTCTGGGCGGTCACGCTCTTCCTTGTGAACGGCCAGGAAGAGCCGAAGAAACTTCGGGACACAGCTTGGCTCTTCCAGCCGGAATTGATCGTCGAATCCCCGGACGGCAAACCAATCTTCCACAGCCGCCCGGTCCAGCGAGACCCCGGCAAGAGCGATCCGGTGACGTTCGCCGAAGAACAGGAGATGGCGATGCTCTATCGCCACGAGGTCGAGTTCGGTGTCGGGCATGGCGTGAGCATCCGTGTGGATTGCCCGGAGGGCGTATGCGACAAGGCGTTGAGGATTTCCACCAAAGTGGTGCCGAGCTACGAAGTGCCCCGAAGCACCCCGCCGACGGCCGACGATCTGCCGAAGCTGGCCGGGCTCGTCCTCGACATGAAGGAGTTGGGCGAGACGGCAACGGCTGACTTCGACAAGAAGCTCCAATCGCTCCTCGTAGCCTACGGAGCCTGGATCAAGGATCGAGAGGCCGATCTCACGAAACCTGAGATGGCCCTCCACAAGAAGGCTGGCGAGACCGCACTCCAGCGTTGTCGAACGGCGCTGACGAGAATCGAGGCGGGACTCAAGCTGCTCCAGGACGACGAGAAGGCCGCCGAGGCATTCCGCTTCGCCAACTTGGCGATGTGGCAGCAGCGCATCCACACGATCATCTCGCAGAAGAAACGCCGGGAAGAGCAGTTCGAGGAGCGGGCGATAGACATACCAGCCAACCGTTCCTGGTATGCCTTCCAGTTGGCCTTCATCCTCTTGAACCTGCCGGGCATCACCAAACTGGATCACTTCGACCGAACGGCCGAGGCCGAAGCGCTTGCCGATCTACTCTGGTTTCCCACGGGTGGCGGCAAGACGGAAGCCTACTTAGGTCTGTCGGCTTACACGATGGCGCTGCGTCGGTTACAGGGCATCGTCGCTGGTCGATCAGGCGAGTTCGGCGTGGCGGTCCTCATGCGGTACACGCTTCGGCTCTTGACGATCCAACAGTTCCAGCGGGCGGCGGCCCTGATCTGCGCCTGCGAACTGATCCGGCGCACCGACGAAAAGAAATGGGGAAAGGAGCCGTTCCGACTCGGCCTGTGGGTGGGACAAAAGACCACGCCCAACACGACCGATCAGGCGGCGGAAGCGATCCAGCAGGAGCACGGGGCGAAATACCGGGGGAAGCGTTCCGGCTCGCCCGCCCAACTGACGCATTGCCCCTGGTGCGGTGCGAAGATCAATCCCGGCAGCCACATCAAGGTGGAAAGCTACGCCAAAGGCCGCTGCCGCACTGTGACCTACTGCGGCGATGTTCTGGGTCGGTGCCCGTTCACGGCCAAGAAATCGCCCGAGGAAGGCATCCCAGTCCTGGTCGTCGATGAGGAAATTTACCGCCGCCTGCCGACGCTCCTGATCGCCACGGTGGACAAGATCGCCCAGATGCCGTGGAACGGCAAGGTGCAGATGCTCTTCGGGCAGGTCGAATCCCAGTGCAGCCGACATGGCTTCCGTTCCCCCGAGATCGACGATGCCGATTCGCATCCCAAGAAGGACAAGTTCCCACCGGCGAAGACGGCACCTCATTCACTGCTGCGCCCACCAGACCTCATCATCCAGGACGAGTTGCACCTCATCAGCGGCCCGCTAGGCACGCTGGTTGGTCACTACGAGACGGCGGTGGACAAACTCTGCTCGTGGGAAGTGGGCGGGAAATGCGTTCGGCCCAAGGTTATCGCCTCGACCGCCACGATCCGCAAGGCCGGGGATCAGGTCCATGCGACGTTCCTGCGGAAGGTGGCCGTCTTCCCGCCCAACGGGCTCGATGTCCGAGACAACTTCTTCTCTCTCCACCGGAAACCAAGCGAGGAACTTCCCGGCCGTCGTTACATCGGCATCTGCGCCCCCGGCCGCAGGCTCAAGGTCGCCATGATCCGGGTCTACGTCGCTCTCCTCTCGGCAGCCCAACTCCTCTACGAGAAAAAGGGCTACGGGAAAGACGCCGACCCGTGGATGACCCTCATCGGATACTTCAACTCGATGCGGGAACTCGGAGGGATGCGGCGGCTCGTGGACGACGACGTGCGGACCCGTCTTCTCAAGATGGAGCAGCGGGGCCTGGCGAAGCGAAGCATCGCCGCCATCGACGAACTCACTTCCCGCAAGGACTCGACGGACATCCCCGAAGTCCTCGACCACCTGGAAGCCGCCTTCGACCCAACGACGGAGGCCAAGCGTAGGGCCATGATCAAGGAGGGCCGCAACAAGGATCTGCCGAAGCGGCCCCTCGACGTGCTCCTGGCGACGAACATGGTGTCGGTCGGCGTGGACGTACAGCGGCTCGGCCTGATGGTCGTGGGGGGCCAGCCGAAGACGACAGCCGAATACATCCAGGCCACCAGCCGTGTCGGTCGTAAATATCCTGGCCTCGTCGTGACCGTTTACAACTGGGCTCGTCCTCGTGACCTCTCGCACTATGAGACCTTCGAGCACTACCACGCCACGTTCTACAAACAGGTGGAAGCGCTTTCGGTCACGCCTTTCGCACTGGGAGCGATCAGCCGGGGACTCACGGCACTCTTGGTATCGTGCATTCGCCTTCAGGGCACCGAGTTCAACGCCAACAAGAAGGCGAGCCGAGTGGATCGTAACCATCCTTACGTTCAAGCGGCGATTGAGACCATCGCCAAGCGTGCCCACCTCGTCGGCAACGGTGCAGAAGTGGAGCAGTTGGTGCGGGCCGAACTGAACGAACGGATCGACCAGTGGTTGGCTGAAGCGCAGAAAACGGCCGGTGGTCGGGTGCTCGGCTACGATGAAGAGCGGGACGGCCTGACGGTTGGCTTGCTCAATCGGCCCAGCCTCAGCCCTTGGGACGATTTCACCTGCCTCAACTCGCTCCGAGATGTCGAGCCCTCCATCGGTTTGGTATTCAATGACGGTGGATTGGATGAAGACCCGGCATTTGTGGCACCGGCCAGCGAGGACGAGGAGGGGGACGAGGAGGATCAGCCGTGAGCAACGTCCCTGACACGAAACGTAGGGTCGGAGAGCTAAGGCCGAGCCAACTGCTCTACACGTTCGGAATCGGCTCGATTGTGGAATTGCCGAATCTGTCGGTCATGGTAATGGGACTGGAGGATTGGCCGGATCAAGGTGCGGCGGAAATACCGGAGCCACGCTTGCTGAAGGCCGTCCAGCGTGAACTTGGGCGGCAGGTTGTCAAGCTGCTCTCGCCTCCAGTCACGCCTGAGTCCACCGGCTACCAGCCGAATCCGTTTGACGATACGGCGAACATCGGCGTTCCGGTTGCGCCGTTTCCTCGCTGGATGTTGTGCCCGTACTGCCGACTTCTGGCTCCCATCCAGTCAGGGCTTTTCGAATTGAAGCTCGACCCTTACCGGAGAGACCGCAGTCGATACGTTCATCGGAACTGCCGAAAATCGGGAAAGCCGCCCACAGCTATCCCGGCCCGTTTCCTAGTGGCATGTGATGGGGGACATCTGGACGACTTTCCGTGGGTAGAGTTCGTCCACAAAGGCAGAACTGACTGCCGGTACGAACTGAGGCTCTGGGAGCTTGGCGCTTCAGGGGAGGTGTCCGACATTCAGGTTCAATGTGTTCGATGCGGTCCGAAAGAAAAGCCGACATCCCGGCGCATGAGCGATGCCTTCTCTGAGGAAGGCAAAGCGGAATTGGCGAAGTGCCGAGGACGGTGGCCGCATCTGCGGAAGTTTGACGAAGACCAGTGCAAGTCGAACCAGCGGTCAATCCTGCTCGGCGCGTCGAACGCTTGGTTCCCGATGACGCTCTCGGCCCTTTCGATCCCCTCCACGATCGACAAGCTCGGACAGTTGGTCGAGATGAACTGGGGCGAGCTTGAGGAATGCGAGAGCCCTCGTGAGATCAAGCTGAAATGGAAGTTGCTCCGGGGGCTTGGAGCGTTCAGCGAGGACGAGATTTGGGCGGCAGTCGAAAAGAAGAAGAGCGGGACCGCCGAGGACGAGAAAGGCTTCGTTGATCTGCGTGAACCGGAGTGGCAGGTCTTCTCGAATCCCGATCCCAACCTCAACGGCCGGGATTTTCGGCTCCGGGTCGTTGATCCGCCCAGGCAGTATCGCAAGTTCTTCACCAAGGTTGTCCTGGCCGAACGATTGCGCGAGGTTTGCTCACTGATTGGCTTCACCCGGATTGAGTCTCCCAGTGACTACAGTGACATTGGCGATTTCCCCGTTAACCAACGAGTGCCGCTGAGCCGTAAGGCCCCGGCCTGGGTGCCGACGTGCGATGTCCGGGGCGAAGGGGTCTTCATTCAGTTTTCCGAACAGGCAATTCAGTCCTGGATCAAGAGGGCGAACGAACTTGACGGCGAGTTCTTCGAGGCCCATCGCCGCTGGCGAACGGCTCGTGGCCTGGAGCCGAACGAAGGCTACCCGACGATGCGGTATGTCCTCCTGCATTCGCTGGCCCACGCTTTGATCCGGCAGTTCTCCCTGGAGTGCGGCTACACGACGGCTAGCATTCGTGAGCGTGTGTATTCTCGGCCACCGGGGGGTGATCGAGACCCAATGGCCGGAATCCTTCTCTACACAGCCGCTCCTGACAGCGAGGGAACACTAGGCGGGCTCGTCAGCCTCGGTGAACCATTGGCGCTCGGGCGTCACCTCGATCAGGCGCTAGAGTCGATGAAGCTCTGTGCGTCAGATCCACTTTGCGCTGAGCATCACCCGCACCGGGACAGCCTGACGCTGCACGGAGCCGCCTGCCATGCGTGCTTGTTTCTCCCCGAGACCTCTTGCGAGCGGGGAAACAAGTATCTGGACCGTTCGGTGTTGGTTTCGACCGTCGAGCGAGCCAATCTGGCCTTCTTTACCGATTTCGCCGAGGAACTGCCGCGCGAGGAAATCACGGCCAAGACCGATGAGTCGGTGACGCCAAGGCGCGAGAAGCCCGTCGTTGATCCCGTTGATGAACTGTTGGAATACGCCGACGAGCGATGCCAGGACTTCCTCCTGGCCTGGTCCAAGCAGCTGTTGCCTCTTCCCGTCGTCGGCTATGAACTCCAGGACAACAAGGGCCGAATCTGCGCCGAGGCGGAACTAGCTTGGCCGAAACGGAAAGTGGCGGTAATGCTGCCCGAACAAGCCGAGTCGAAGTCAGCCTTCGAGACGCACGGCTGGCGGGTGTTCGATGCTGCGGAACTGACGAGCAAAGAGGGTGAACTGCGGGAGATGCTGAAGGAGTGATCTTCGATGCCCACGGTAGCCATCGCCAGCGAGTTCCTGGATGCCTTCGCCCGTGTGCCCCGTGCGCAGCAGAAGAAGGTTCGAGAATTCACCGAGAAGTTCAAGGTTGATCCGAAGTCGTCGGCGATCAACTACGAAAAGATCCATGCCAAAGACCCGAAGGTCCGCACGGTGCGGATCGATCAGAAGTACCGGGCGATTGTGCTGCACCCGGATAAGGGTGACGTTTACATCCTGGCTTGGGTGGACAATCACGACGAGGCGATGGCCTGGGCCGAGAAGCGCACATTCGAGGTGAACCCGATCACCGGGGCTCTACAGATCATCAGTGCCACCGAGGTCCAGCAGGTTGTCCAGAAGAAGGGAAACGGCCGAGAGCCAGGCCTGCTCGACAAGTTCGACGATGAACTGCTCCTTTCCTTTGGCGTTCCGGCCGTCTTGTTTCCGGCCGTTCGGGCGGTGCAGAAGCCCGATCAACTCCTGGCCCTTGCCAAGCATCTCCCTGCCGAGGCGGCTGAAGCCATGATTTGGCTGGCCGATGGATATCCTCCCGAGGAGGTGCGGGAGGCGGTGGCAGCCCGGCCGACGACGGAGGTCGATACGGATGATCTGGCTGCAGCACTGGATCATCCCGATTCTCGTCGCCGGTTCGTGACGATCCGTTCGGATCATGAACTGACTTTGATACTGGATGCTCCCCTGGAGAAGTGGCGCATCTTCCTCCATCCAAATCAGGAGCGGCTCGTCACGAAGAACTTCAGCGGATCGGCGAGAGTGACGGGTGGGGCGGGCACCGGGAAGACCGTCGTAGCGATGCACCGGGCGAAGCACTTGGCGAAGACCGTGTGTCGTGCTTCCGATGAGCGAGTCCTGTTCACGACCTTCACCGCCAACCTGGCGCAGAACGTTGCGCAGAACCTTCTTCAGCTATGCGGGGAGGAGAGGGACAGGATCGACGTCGCGCATCTGCACTCTTGGGCCGTGCGGTTCATGAAGACGCAGGGCATCGACTTCGAGGTTGCGACCGCCGAAGAACTCGACCAGTTCTGGGAACAAGCGGCGCTGATGGCCGAAGAACTCGACTTCGACATCGCTTTCCTGCGTCAGGAATGGGACCAGGTCGTCCAGGGCAGCGGGATCGAGACGCTCGCCGACTACCTCAAGGTCTCCCGACTCGGCCGGGGACGCACCTTGAGTCGGCCCCAGCGAGGACGAGTCTGGAAAGTCTTTGAGCACTTCACGCAAACGCTCAACGAACGTGGCAAACGTGAGTGGCTGAGTGTCATTCACGAGACACGACGGTATCTGGAAGCGAAGACGCCTTCCCTGCCATATCGTGCGGTCGTCGTGGACGAGGCCCAGGATTTTCATCCCGAGGAATGGCGACTGATTCGGGCGATTCTGCCTCCGGGCTCGAACGACCTTTTCCTGGTCGGAGATGCCCACCAGCGGATCTACGGCAGTAAAGTCATCTTGCGGAACTGTGGCATCAACATTCAGGGGAGGTCGAGCAGGCTGCGAATCAACTATCGCACGACCGAGCAGATCCGGGCCTGGGCCATGGCCATGCTCCAAGGCGTCGAGATCGACGACTTGGACGGCGCGCACGAGGAAGAACAGGGTTACACCTCCCTTCTGTCAGGGCCGAAGCCCGAGGTCCGGCACTTCGCCGATCGATCCGACGAACTGGAGTTCCTCGACAAGACGATCAAGGAACTGCTGAAGGAACGTTGCCCGGAGGACATCTGCCTTGTGGCCAGGACGAACAGAATGGTACGGGAAGATTACCAGCCCGTTCTCAAGGATTTGGATGTACCGCATACCTTGCTGGACAGGGGGCGGGAAGGCCCCGGCGTTCGACTGGCAACCATGCACCGAGTGAAGGGACTGGAATTTCCCGCCATGATTCTGGCGGGCGTAAACAGCGGCGTCATGCCGTTGCGGGTGCCGTCCGTGGAGAGCGATCCGATGGCGAAGGCCGAGCACGAAGCTCGGGAGCGATCCCTGTTGTTCGTGGCGGCGACCAGGGCCAGGGACAAGTTGCTCGTCACTTCGTGGGGCAAGCCCAGCCCATTCCTTCCCAAGTAGAGATGGTGGTGCAAGCCGATGTCGAACAACGAGCAGATTGTCGCGACTGAGGCCGAGAAACTGGCGGCCGTATTGCCATTCCCCCTCATGCAATCGCTCGCCGAATCCCTCGGCCGATGCGATTCCGCCGACTGGCCGGCCGCAACAGACCGCATTCTGCAATGCCTTTCCCACCCTCACTACCGGGGCTTGGCTGCCGAATTCCTTGATCGCTGCCGATCTCAGTCGCCGGTATTCAGTTCGCAGGCGGTCGCCCTGGCCGTGTTGACCGCTGCCTGTTCCGAGAAGGCGCACAGGAACGATCAAGCGGTTGAACTCGCTTGGACTGGACCTGACGTGGGGGTGATGCCGTTGCGCCGCACGGAGCAGGCAATTCTCCAGGTTCTTGACTGCGCCTCAAAGCGAATCACCGTCGTCAGCTACGCCGTCTACAACATCCCGCATGTTTGCGATGCGCTGATTAGAGCCGCACGTCGAGGTGTGGCTGTGGATGTCATTGTTGAGACACCAGACCGGCTTGAAGGCAAGAACGCATACGACACACTGGCGGCGTTTGGGCCTGCGGTCGCAGATCGGTGCTCGGTCTACTTCTGGCCGCTGGAACACCGGCCGAAGGACGAGTCCGGCAGGCCCGGCATCCTGCACGTCAAGTGTGCTGTTGCCGATGGCCGATGGCTCTTCCTTTCGAGCGCCAACCTGACGGAGTATGCCTTCACAATCAACATGGAATTGGGGTTACTGGTCATCGGCGGTCCGCTTCCGAAACAGGTGGAGGAACAGTTTGACCGGCTGATTGGGACTAAGACGTTGGTGAGGGTGTAAATAGCAGACCGGTAACCGGAGGACTCATGCGTGTCGAACACATCCTTGGTGCGACCCCTCTTCGAAGGGCCTCTGGATATCGTGGGGGATGTTCATGGCGAGATTGACGCCCTCTGCAACCTCATGAAGCAGCTGGGTTACAGCGACGACGGACTACATTCGGATGGACGGCGGCTGGTTTTCCTGGGCGATCTGACCGACCGTGGACCCGACAGCCCGGCTGTGGTAGACCTGGTTGAGCGACTCGTCTCGACAGGCACGGCACAGTGTGTGCTGGGAAATCACGACCTGAATATTCTGCTGCGACACAGAAAGTACGACAACGACTGGTTCTTCGGACACACTTTTCTGCACGAAGGCCGCATTGTGCCGCAAAAGCTGGCAGACGAAGCGATTCGAGAAAGTGTGCCGCGATTCTTCAGGACGCTTCCTCTTGTTCTGGAGCGACCCGGCTTGCGGGTAGTACATGCCTGTTGGATGCCGCAAATGGTCGATGTTGCTCGCCAAGGCAGCAACGCCAAGAGGCTCTACAACGGCTACCGCAAACTGATCGACACGGATAACGAGCGGCGACCGCTGCTGGATGACACCGACCGTGACCTTCAGCACCAGAACCGCAATCCGGTGAAGGTGCTTACGTCCGGGATCGAGGAACGACTGGATTCACCGCAGTGGGCAGGCGGCAGGTTGAGGCACCTGGGACGAGTTTCGTGGTGGAAGGACTACGAGGACTCGGAAGTCTGCGTGTTCGGGCATTACTCGCTCAGACCCGATATGTCAAATGCCTCTTGCCGTGCGGTTTGCGTCGATTTCGGCGTGGGTAAGCGCTACGAGGAGCGCGTCCAACCAGATTTCGAGGGGCAGTATGCCTCGAAGTTGGCTGCTCTTCAGATCCCAGAACGGCGACTTGTATTCGACGATGGGTCAAGCCGTCTGCTCAGCGACTATGAAGCCTCCAGTCTTGCAGTGAGCAGCACAACAGGCATCAGGCAGATCTCCAATCGAGGGCTGTCGCTGGGGAGCATTCCAGATCAGACTGCCGACTGGGGTGACATCGAGCGATTCGCCTACACGTTCGATGGCTACGACCACCGCAAGGATGTCTCCGATTGCGGCGAGATTTCGAGAAGAGTCCAGGGCCAATACAAGCGAGGTGGAGCTCCAATGGCCACAGTGACAGATCTTCGAATCGCTCTGTTCTTTGAAGCCCGCAGCGCACACCACACAGGTGAGCAGCCAGGCAAGGCCAGGATGAAATACATCCGAGCAATCGTGGAGTCCATTCGCAACAGCGTTGAAGCCTTCAGGCAGTAACGAGCGGCGGAAGACACCGTGGATCGGTTCGAACCTGAACAACATTCGAGAAGGAGACGAATGAGAATTACATCGTACAACATGCGGTTCGGCGGAAAAGGACGACAGCAGTGGTCCAAGATCATCGAGAACCACGACCCAGACGTGATACTCGCTCAGGAGACATACGCTCCCCAAGAACATCTTCCGCCTTTGTTCGACGGCGACTTGCACCAACACGCCGTGTGGCATCCGGTGGCTGAACAGCCCTGGGGAAGTGCCGTGTTCGTCAAGTCTTGCATCCCCCGTCCGATTTCACTTCCGGATTTCAGCGGAAATGTGGTCGGTGCTGAGATGGAAGACTGGCCGTGGCCGGATTCGCCGGGCAGCAGACTCAGGATCTTCAGCGTTCACGCACCGAAGCGAGGCGATTACCAGAAGGCCGTCAACTCCATCCTGGACATGATTCTGGACGTGGCGGACGGCTGCGATGTTGTGATCGGGGGCGACTTCAATCTGACGGTCAGCGAGCGGCACAGTTCAGAACCACTCACGACAAGCGCCGCCGACCGGGCGATCCAACTGCGGCTTCAAGAGGAGTTTGGTCTGATCAACTGCTGGCAAACAGCGAACCCTGACAAGCGATTGACACAGACGCTTCGATGGACACGAGACCGGGAAACGAATTTCCATTGCGATGGGATCTTCGTACCGAAATCGTGGGCCGGACGGCTATTGTCGTGTCACGTTTTGGCCGGAACTGAATGGGATGACTTGAGCGACCATAATCCCGTGGCGGCGGAATTCCAGTAGCGGCAGTGGGGAGGAAGCGCATCGGTCATTCATCGTGAGGTACGAAATGATCCAGATCGACAAGAAGCGATTTCGACAAGCCCATCGTGCATTCCTGCAACACATGAAGAACAGAGGGAAGGGGATTCCATTCACGAATTTCCAACATCCTTTCTTCTTTTCGGACGAGGTTCGATACAAGCGGAAGGCTTGCTCGCTCGCGCCAGACATCCTCTGCTTCAAGAAATGGAAGGCGTGGCAGAAGAAACCAGGCAAGATCACGTCTGCGTCACACTCTTCCCGAATAACCCAGGAGTCCTTATGATTTACTGATTGGGCACGCCGGCTTGCTACCGGCAAACAGGCCTGGGTTGCGGCGCGCTACCTGCCTTTCCGCGCGGCAGCCCAGGTCGGCCCGCAGGAAGGCAGAGCATGTCAGATACCAAGCCCATTCCGAAAGTCTGCATCGAGTGTGGCAAACCTCTCTCCAGACGCGATGCTGACCGCGGTGCATGCCACGATTGCAGATCGCCACAGGGCAAAGTCGCCGATTTGGATATCGCGATTCGCGCACCGGGTGACACGCCACAACGTATTGCGGGATGGCCAGCAATTCGCGACCTACTGCGAAGTATATTCGAACGGAACGTCCCACTACCTGAAACTGCGCTTTGGGAGCGATGCACCGATCGCCTCCGCAGCGATGGATTCGAGCCAAATGATTACCTACGGTGGCCTCTAACAAAACTGGCTGAACACCTGCAGCGTGAGAGGGGCCGGGCGGCCGACCAGGATGCTCAAGCGGTGGGAGCGGAAACAGCGGAAACGTCTGGTAGCACGCTCAGTACGATCGAGGACCCATATGTGATATGGGGCAACGAAACCATCAACCTTAACACGCGGAGATATCGATCGGCTCCGCTCGACAACCCATCACAATACATCGATCACTCCAGCGAGGATGTCATTCTGCCGTGGAAACCAGTACAAGCCGATTCCGCCGCCGCCCGAAGTGCTTTGCTGCACGCGCAGAGAGATATCAAGCTGATGAGGGCCGAGAAGCACGTAGTTCCAGGGCTTAAAATCGTATCTCCGCTGATTGAGCCGCAGTGGCTCGCACCGCTCCGTGCGCATACCGCTGGAAGACCGCTTGTCATCGGACTGCCAGACTGGTGTCACACGGCTGAGGAAGTTTCGGAGTACAAGAGTTCGAATGTCGTGATTCCGCCGATCTTCGATTCGAGCGACGAACCTCATGGCGTGGCAAAACAGTTTTGCAGGAGGAGGCGTTCTCCCGACGGGAAGCTATTATTGCTAAGCGAGGATTGCGACGACACCAGGGTGGGA
>Ga0233425_10004856_pt1 | contig 21971 bp, 15 predicted proteins | sample Watercolumn_Towu_2_FD_181712 | JGI IMG/M metagenome (GOLD analysis project Ga0233425, IMG submission 181712) | Freshwater microbial communities from Lake Towuti, South Sulawesi, Indonesia - Watercolumn_Towuti2014_140_MG | ecosystem: Environmental > Aquatic > Freshwater > Lake | place...
CCCCAGAGTCGTGGGTCTGCCTGAGCGTACCGGCACAAAGGCCCCCAAGCGCAGGATCACCCCCACGATTCAAGCGAGGCAGCTCCATGAGCACCGACTCGTCGATGTCCGACAGCCGCTTGACATACAGGCACGACCTGGCGGAGGTGAAGCGGCCGAGCCGGTCCAGAACCTGCGAATACCGCTCCAGATAGGCTGCGGATCACGGGCTCGCGAAGTTGAGGGCCGGCAGGAGCGCCGCTCCTACCGGTTCAACTCGACATCGGCCTTCCCGGACTCGGGGATGGATACTTCGACAGGCTCGAGGAGCTTGCCGGCCGTGGCATCGAACGCAAGGAGGGACAGCTTCTCGCCCGGAACCCCCTCCACATGAGCCAGGAAGCCCGTCTTCGTCGTCTCCACCCCGGAGAAGCGCCGGTCCGCCACGGTGACGTACTTGCCCGCTTCACCCACGAAAGCCAGGCCGTTGGGGAGGATCGGTGCCAGCACCAGGTAGCGAAAGCCGTAGAGGTGCTCGACCTGGGGGATCTCCATGCTGCCCTCGACCAGCGTCGCCGTCCCTGCCACCCAATCGTATGCCACCGCCTTGCCAGCAACCCCCACATCGGCCAGATCGAGATGCCAGTCGGTCACTTCGTCGGGGAAGTTGAACATGTCTCCGACATCCTGCTCGCCGTAGCTCAACAGGGTGAACGCTCTGTCCATGGCGGTACGCTCGGGGTGCTTTCGAGCGAGGTGGAAAGCGGCGACGTAGGTCGTCGTTCCGAGATCCGCCCGTTTCGAGCGAGTCGACACGATGAAAGGCCGCTTGTGCGGCACGAACATCCCGTCGACGGGCACGGCCGGGACGTCGGGCTTGAGCAGCAGGCCGTCACTCCGGCAGACCCTCATCACGATGTCCGGGACCACCTTCCCGATTCCGTCACCGATCCCCACCATCCCGGCCGACAGGACCGACACGAGGGCCTCCGCCTCACCATGAAGCTCGCTGGACTGGAAGTTGTCCTTGAACGGCACCAGTCCGAGAGAAGACGCCACCATGTTCACGATGTGGAACTGCGGCCAGTAAGCCTCCTTCGACAGGTCCACATGGTAGTCCGTAGACGTCCGGACCGTTACGTACGAGGCCCGGTCCACGGAATCCATGAGGTGCGCCGCACCCTCCATGCAGAGCTGCATGCTCAGCCCATGCCCCGATGCCGCAGCGTCCATGTTGCCCATCCAGGTCTCTGCCCGGCCCGGCTCAGCTCGCAGCCACGACAACCCCCAGTACTGTGTCACGAGCCAGTCCTGCTCATACGTGATGGCCCCCCACGAGACCGCATCCTCCATGAACTGGTCGTAGACGCCCTGGCCCGTGGGAAGGGCCATCTGGTCCTCGAACACGAAGTCGAAGTCGTCGAGGTAGTCGTTCTCCTTGTTGAACCAGCGGTTGTGAAGCACGAGCGGGAGCCCGAGGGCCACCTGGAAGGCAGCGAGGCCGTCGGGAAACAGCTCCGGCCTGGGCTCCCACAGGACCAGTCCCGCCGGCGGCCAGAGCCCCGCAGTCCCATCCTTGAAGTACCACCATGAATCGAGCTGCATGTATCGGATCGGGATGCCGGCGGAATCCATGTCCGCCTTCAGAGCCAGCAACGTGTCCTGCTCATTCATCCCCTCCTCAGTGACGTAGTAGTAGTAGGCCCCGTTGTCGGTCCAGTAGCCCAGATGAGAGGCCCCGAGGTCCGAGTACCGGTCGACAACGGTCTTGCCCCGGTCCTCCCGCAACAGCCTCCCCCACTCCTGGATCGTGGCATTGATTCCCTGGCCACGCACGACGATGAATCGGTGCTTGAAGCCCGCCGGGGTCGACTGGATCTCACCGTGGAGCCCCAGATGCACCGCGCCATCAGCGAACCAGACCAGGCTCGAGAAGAACTGGTCCAGCGGAGACACGACGATCGCCTCGAAGTCGTCCGAGTACAGAATCAGCGGCCCGTGCGTAGCGATCGACTTGCGCCAGGGTGGCATGAACGGCGTCATCAGGAAGCTGAGCTGATGCACGAAGCGAGCTTCGATCGGAATGGCCGGGTACTCATGGGCCGGATTGCCGAACTCGCCGGTGGCACACGCCGACAGGCCGGCAGCCTCCGAGAACTCCAGCACCTCGTGCGTGAAGACAGGCATGAGGGAATCACCGGAACCGCCTGCGTCGCTGTGGGCATCGCCCTGGTCCGCATCCGCGGCATCCACGCCACCCGAGCTTTCCCGTTGGTCTTCGTGGGCAACCGGCCCATCGTCCCCAGCGACCCCGCCGTCAGACGCAGGGGAACTGGCGCTGCCACAGCCAGCCTCGGACAGCGGCAGAACCACCAGGGCAAGCAGGAATGCCGCCACTGCCCGGTGGTCCCTCTCCCCCCGTGGGCGAGCGGGCTCCCGGCATACCGCAAGCGCGGCGCCAGTCTGGTCGGCCTGTCCAGTGTCAGCACACGTTGGAACAAGCATGGGTGCCTCCGAATCGAGCATCAGTTGAGCAGCAGAGACCGAGTACCGACGGCATGCTGCAACCGCCATCGCCAACCCCAGAGTGTGCGCGGCCCTGCGGTTGCGTCGTGGACCGGGCAGCCAGGGCAGGATCCGGCAGGTGCCTCGTTGGCCAGGCAGCCTGGGCACGATTCGAGAGGATAGCACGTGCTTCGCAAGGTGTCATCCATGTACGCCTGCCCCAGGACGATCTGGGGCCTGACGATCAGGTAGCAACGGCCGGGGCGGTGGCCGGCAACTGGTCCTCGGGCAGGTGCTCACGGAACACCCGGTGGATCTCCTCGGTCGCCTCGGTGGTCCGCTCCACGGACCAGTGCGAGGTGGGCATGGCCGGCAGGACCTGGACGCGGATGGTCCCGCCGCTGACCGAGAGAGAATCGCTGCGCATCACCCGATGGGCCCCCCTGATCACGATGGGCACAATCGGAAGCCCTGTCTGGATGGCCAGGTGAGCCATGCCGCGCTTGAACGGCAGCAGGCGGCCGTCACGGGCCCGGGTCCCCTCCGGGCTCAGGAAGATCGACAGCTTCGCCCTGCGCACGAGCGCCCCCAGCGACCGCATGGAGGCCACGGCCGCCGCGTGATGCCCCCGGTCCACACGGAGATGGCCGCTCAGGAGGTAGAGCTGCCCGAAGAAGGGGTAGTAGATCACCTCCTTCTTCACCACCCCCACCGACCCGCACGGCATGATTCGCAGCGTGACGAACAGGTCGAGCATCGACGTGTGATTCACCACGTAGATGGCCGGACGATTGGGGTCGAGGTGCTCCGCCCCGGAGAGCTCGATCCGGGCACCGGTCAGCCGGGTACAGGCATGCCCGACGATCCGGGCAAAGAGGATGCACGAGCGGATGCGGGCCGTCCGGGACGGCAACAGCAGGAGCAGGATGACGGCCTGGAGCACGCTGGCCACGCCCACCACCGTAAGCCCGGCCAGCAGGACCCATCCGTTCAACAGGTAGCGCATGTGCTCTCCTTCGAGGTAGTGCCCCCACCCAGCCCCCCCCCACCCTTCGACTGCGCTCGAGGCAGGCAGCGGGGCGGCCGCAGTGACCACGGCCCATCCTACTTCCAGTAACCCAGCTCCTTCAGGACCGTGCGGGTGGAGCCATCGTTGATCGACTCCTGCCCTTCGAAATCGAGATCTTCCGGACCGGCACCGGCGGCGGCCGTTGAACCGCTGCCGCTGTTGCCGCAGGCGGGCTTTCGGTCGTGCCAGGCGAACAGGCCGGCATCGAAACCCGCGAGAAAATGAGGGGGGCGAGGGGAATACGCCAGCTCCCAATCCGAGGCCGCTGCAAAGGTCGGGGCAGAGAGCAGCGCAAGGCCCGAGCGCCCTACGTACAGGTTGCCGGCCGGGAGCGGGTTGCCGTCCATTCGCAGGTCGAACGAGACCGGAACGTCGACGTCGGCAACCGTAAGCCGCAGGAAGACCGGCTCTCCGTCGACGGTGCATTCGATGTCGACCCCCGTCGCGTCCGCTGCCTGGATGCAGCGGTTTTCCCCGAGCGAACCGGCACCGACCAGCCGGCCGTCCACACGGATGCGGCCGCTGAAGCGGCGGGGGGACCGGTCCTTGTTCAGCGCAACGAACAGGTGGGTCGGACGGTCGGCGGAACGGCCTGCGGTGGCGGAACGGCCATAGGACGTATGGGACGGATAGGACGTATGGGACGGATAGGACGTGTGGGACGGATAGGACGTATGGGACGGATAGGACGTGTGGGACGGATAGGACCCGCCGCCTGGGAGGACGGAAGGACCATCAGGCGCCGGATCTGCCGGTACGAGAGGGACAGTTCTTTCTTCGGGGGGCTCGGCAGCCCCCGACCCGCGCCCCCCAGCCCCGGTCCCCCAATCCCCAGCCCCGGTCCCCCAATCCCCAGCCCCGGTCCCCCAACCTTCAGCCCCCGGCGTCCACACGAACCCGCGCGTCTCCTTTTCCCGCTCCGCATAGGCCGTCCGAATGCGGCGCAGGTCGTCCCGGAGCTGCTCGACGCGCTTCTTGTCCCGGCCGGCCAGATTGCGGGTCTCGAAGGGATCCGACGTCAGGTCGTACAGTTCCAGGGTGGTGTTCTCGGGTCCGGTCAGCCACGCGGGGGTGCGGGCATCATCCTTGGGGTGGTGGAGGATGAACTTCCAGCCGTCGATGCGGACCGCGCTGGCCAGGCGGGACTCGACATAGATCTCGGCGTCAGGTCCCGGCCGTCCCAGGAGGTCGGGGAGCAGGGAGCGGCCGAGAGCACGCGGCTGCTCCGGAAGCCCCATCAGGTCGAGCAGGGTCGGCACCACGTCGAGATGCGAAACGATGTTCGTGCGCTTGCCCGCGACCAGGCCGGGAAGGAAAGGCACGCTCCAGACCAGCGGGACGTGAATCTCCTCGTCGTAGAGCGTCAGCCCGTGCGAGTTGTGGCAGATGGTCTTGAAGAGCTCCGAGTTGCACGAGTGGCTGCCGTGCATGGTCTCGCCGTGGTCCGCGGTGACCAGCACCACGGTCCGTTCGTCGACCCCAGCCTCCTTCAGGGCTGCCAGGAAGCGGCCCAGCTCGGCATCGGCGTAGTAGAGCTCGCCCAGGTAGTCGGTGCGGGCCGGGATCTTCTTGGGGTCGGCCGAGGCGAGAGCCTCATCCACCTTCGCCTGGTACTCCGGCGGCGGGTGATAGGGCTGGTGGGTCGGAGAGATGTTGATCTCCAGGAGGAACTGGCGGTCCTTGTTCTCAGCGACATAGGCATTGGCACGGTCGATGATGTTGACCGTGTCCTCGACGGCCCGCCGATTGTCCCACACCACGTCGAAGCCCGGGTCGAGCCCCATGCGGGTGGTCCCGTACTGGAAGTGGTTCCGGCCGATGCTGGCCGTCGTGTAGCCGGCCAGCCTGGCCATGCGGGGAAGAAGCGGTGGCAGCGACGCGTAGTAGGCCGCGATGACCTCGGGTCTTAGATTCCACCATCGGGCGTGGAAGCCCCCGACCGTCGGGTGCTGCCCCTGGAGCAGCGCGGTGATCGACGGCCGGGTCTGGTTCGAGATGGAGAAGGCCCTGGTGAACCCCACGCCGGACGCTGCCAGGCGGTCCAGGTTGGGGGTGACCGACGGGAACGTGGTGTTGCCGGGACCGGTGCAATCCCCGCGGCCCGCATCGATGATGAAGATCACCACGTTGGGTCCCCCGACACCCCCCTCGGACTTGCCGTCAGCCCCGCTCCGGGTTCCTGACGGGACCAGCAGAGACACCCCGGCCAGCGCCAGCCCCTGGCGAGGTTGCTTCGGTCCCTCGCCCGACTCCACGCCGAAACGGAGCGGCCCCTTGCCCGCCACCCCCGCAGGCAGGGGAACGGACACGTCGGTCCAGCGGGTGCAATCCCCCACCTGCTCCAGGTCGATGGCCACCGAAAACAGGGAGACTGCAGACCCGTCCGCTCCTGCCGATACCTGGAGAGTCAGCTTGCGGCTCCGCTCCCCCTGGAAGGCTTTGCCGATGACGCAGTAGGAGAAGTTGAGCGTGGCATCGCCCAGGTCCGGGATGGGCACGGAGAGAGTGGCCGGCGGAGGGAGCACCACGGCATCCCGCATGTCGAAATTCTGCGTCTCGAACTCGGAGGTGATGACCCGCTGGACCAGCGGAGCCAGGGTACCGGTCCCCGCATAGAACGGGTGCAGGTAGGCGGTCTCGAGCAGGTCCTCGCTCTGCAGGCGGACCTTCTTCCTGGGCGTCTCCAGGGTGGCCTGGTCGATGCGCTCGAAAAGGTTCCAGCCCACTACCCTCGGTCTCGTTGATCGGAGATCATCTGTGGGGGCCCCTCCCGCGTGGTCGGGGCTGTGTGCCGCGGACATGGGAGGCCGATGATGATTGTCGGTCGAGGCGTCCTGGTTCAGCCTCCCGGGGGACTCCGGAAGCGCTGGCTTGGGGACATCGGGGGGCGAGGTATCCGGGGCTTCCGCCGCCGCTGCCAGCGGGAAGGGAACCCACCGGTCGGATACCGCTGCCGTGCGCCCCGGACGTGCCGGGTCGGAGCACCCTGCGATCACCAGCAATGCCACGACGAAATCGACTCTCATCTTGCGCTCTCACCACCAGCCGGACCCGGGAGCGCATCCTACTCCCGGAAGTCTCCCAAATCCATTGATTTTCCCGGAACGTTGCCTAGACTGTGGCTCGTGAAACGATGGACCAACCCCGGACGGAGAGGTCGGAAATGAAGCATGCAGCAATCGCAGGCATCCTAGTCGGAATGGTGGCCATGCTGTCATGGCCGGCGCTGGCGCAGCGCGCCGAGAACACCAAGGTCCCGCCCCAGCTTCCTCTGCACCTCCTGAAGCAGGCGGACGAGAGCCTCCAGAAGGCCGAGGAGATGGTGACCGCGGATACCAAGATGGGCAAGAAGGAGCGCAAACGCCTCCTCCTCGAGATCCAGGATGCCCGCTCGGACGTCCAGGACTTCCTCGAACAGGCGTCGAGCCAGAAGGGGATGCTGCCTGCGTGGGATTGCTGCCCGTGCCGGGAGAACCGGGAGGGGAAGAACGGCAAGGTCGAGGTGACCGTGAACATTCAGGGGCTTCCCGGACAGCCGGGCGAACAGCCGGCCCCGGTCGAGGAGGTCGTGGAGGTGGTCCCCCTGACCCCGGAGCAGCTCGAGGCCGTCGTGGCCGCGATGAACGAGCAGAGCTTCTCGGACGACAAGCTCGCGGTGCTGACCGAGGCGATGAAGGAGGCCTACGTCATGGTGGCGCAGGTCCGCAGGCTCCTGGACCAGTTCTCGTTCCCGGATGACAAGCTCCAGGCGCTCCGGCTGCTCAAGGGGCGCATCACGGATCCGCAGAACAAGTTCCAGCTCTACGGGGCATTCGTCCACTCGTCGGACAAGGACGAGGCCAAGAAGATCCTGGACAGCAAGTGACACAGGGGTTCGGATGGCACAGATACTTCTGAAGAACATCAGGACGCTGGCAACGGTGGATGACCAGGACACGGCCCTCTCCAACGTGTGCGTGAGGGTCCGGGGCAATGTGATTTCCCAGGTGGCGGCGGACCTCGTTCCCGAGGTGGGCGAGCGGGTCATCGACTGCTCCCGTCACGTGGTGTACCCGGGATTCGTCAACACGCACCACCACCTGTACCAGACGTTCCAGCGGTGTGTCCCGAAGGTGGCCAATGCCAAGCTGTTCGACTGGCTGGTCGGGCTGTACGAGATCTGGCGGCACCTGACGCCGGAGGCGGTCTACGTGTCGACGCTGGTCGGACTGTCGGAGCTGCTCCTGTCGGGGTGCACCACGGTGGCCGATCACTTCTACGTGTTTCCCAAGGACCAGCCGGGCGATCTGCTCGACCAGACGATCCGTGCGGCCCAGGAGCTGGGGGTGCGGTTCCATCCGACCCGGGGCTCGATGAGCCGGGGCCGGTCACGCGGCGGACTCCCCCCGGACGAGGTGGTGCAGGATGCCGACACGATCCTGCGGGATTGCGAGCGGGTCATCGACGAGTACCACGATCCGGAGACATTCTCGATGGTTCGGCTGAGCCTCTCTCCGTGCTCGCCGTTCTCGGTGACCGGGGAGCAGATGAAGGAGATTGCCGCCTACGCCAGGACCCGGCCCGGCGTGCGGCTGCACACGCACCTGGCCGAGACGCTCGACGAGAACGAGTACTGCCTGAAGGTATACGGGATGCGGCCGCTGGACGTGATGGCGGGCCTGGGCTGGGTGGGCCCGGACGTGTGGTACGCGCACGGCATCCATTTCAACGACGAGGAGCTCGAGACGCTGGCCCGCACCGGGACCGGGGTCGCACACTGTCCCAGCTCGAATCTCCGGCTGGGGTCGGGCATCGCCCGGGTGCCGGAGATGTTGGCGCACGGAATCCCGGTCGGGCTTGCCGTGGACGGCAGCGCGTCCAACGACTGCTCGAACATGATGCTCGAGATGCGCCAGTGCCTCCTGGTCCACCGGATCGGCACGGGAGTCGACCGGATGAGCCCGAGAGAGACCCTCCGCATCGCGACGGTTGGGGGGGCAAGGGTGCTCGGCCGGGACGACATCGGCACGGTCCGCCCCGGAATGGCGGCGGATCTGGCCGTGTTCCGCCTCGATGACATCGGGCTGGCAGGAGCGATGCACGACCCGGTGGCCGCCCCGTTCCTGTCCTTCTCGACCGGCCGCACCGAGTACACGATCTGCAACGGCGAGGTCGTCGTGGACCAGGGGACGGTGGTCGGAGCCGACCTGTCCTGGGTCGTGGACGAGGCCAACTGCCTTGCCGCCCGGATGCTCCAGGCCGCATCGGTCCGCACGGGGATCGACTATCTCAGGCCGTAGCTACAGGTTCTTGTACACGTAGAGCTTCGAGTTCAGCGACGCATAGTCGAGGAAGAGCACGAACTGCTTGCCGCGGGCGGGGCAGATGCCCACCACGCCGGAGAACTTGTCCTTGGGCGTGGGGAGACCGGAGACGTTCAGAACGCCGGTGGCCGCGGCTCTCATGGCACCGGAATCACCGCCCTGCAAGGGAACTCCGGCCATCACGGCGGGGGCATCCGTCCCGACGAATCCCAGGAGGATCACGCCGGAATCGAGAGCCCAGGCCGCAGGCTTGACCGTGGGAAGGGAACCGGCCTCCGGCCACGAATCCGGTGCTCTCCGGTACAGGGCCACGGTGGCCTCGTCCATCCCCTTCATCTCGAACCAGGCCGCGACATCCCCGGCATCACCGGCGAACTTGGCGAACACGGAGTAGGGGTCCTCGTTCCCGTCCTTGACCACGTCCGGGAAACCGGGGCAGGCGTTCCAGGCGGTACCCGGGGCCGCAGTCTTGGGGAGCATCAGGCAATCCAGCCCCGGCTTGTCGGCGCGGTTGACCAGCAGGTACACGTTGTCCTTGTCGACCCACATGTCGCTCGGGGTCTCGAGGGTGTTGGCCCCGACCTGGGCCCAGAGCCCTCCCTCCTCGCTCCCCCGGTGCACCATGAACTCGGCATTGGCGGAGATGCGGTCGAGCAGGTAGAGCTCGTCTCCGAAGAAACGCATGGCCCGAACCTCGACGTCCTCGTTCGAGAAGCCGAGGTCCAGGATGTTCGACATGGGATCCAACTCGCTGTCCGGCACGGAAACCACCTGGCTTCCGGTGGCACCTCAGGACTTGCCGGGCGGGAGGGCCACTCCCAGCGTAGCGGACAGGGCGGTGACCAGTGCCTCCTGGTCGTAGATCTGCCGCCATCCCAGCTCCGGAGAATCGAGCTCCATCTTGTAGATCCCGGTCTTTTCCGCGGCCCCCACGGCCACGAACATCGCGTCGTCACGGCAGGCGAAGGAGCCGACGTGCATCACGCTGTCCAGGGTCACAGTCGAGAAGAGGCCGAACCCCTCCGACGGAACATCCGGAATGTCGGCCACGACCTCTTCGGCCGGGTCGGCATCCCCGCCGCAGGATGCGGCCAAGGCCAGAGGGACAGCGGTCAGCAGGGACAGGAATGCACGGAAGCGCACCATGATCCACCTCCAGTTCAGGAGGCCATTGTGCCAGAAGACCGGGGCTGGGGCAAGCAAGGCGGGGGCGGCGGGGGCGGCGGGTCCTATCTGTCCTATTCGTCCTATTCGTCCTATTTTCCCTCCCCCAGCATCCGGATCAGCCCCTCCGCATTGGCCACCGCCTTGCCTTCGAAGTGGTTGTTGAAGAACACGTAGGTTTCTGCGGCATTCTCCTGCATCCGGCGGATCCTCGGAATCCAGGGGGCCAGCTCCTCCGGGGAATACCGGTAGTCGTAGCGCTCCTCGGGCCGCTCGTGCGTCCACCATTTCGCAGCGTTCCGGCCGTGAAACCGGAGATAGGCGACCGGCGACGTGACCACCTCGAGCGGGGGCAGGAGCCCCTGGATCTGCGGCTCGTCCACGCAGCAGAATCCGGCCCCGACCTCCTTGAGCAGCGAGAAGAAGTCCATGGAAACCCACTCCCGGTTACGGACTTCGATGACCAGGCGGTGCCCCGCGAAGCGGACCGCCAGGGCACGCAAGTGCCCGATGGCCTCCGCTGAAGGGCGGAACGACCAGGGGAACTGCGCCAGGAGACAGCCGAGAACGCCCCGGTCGGCCAGCGGCTCGACGGCCCTCAGGAACTCGACGACCTCGGCCTCGGATGCGGACCGGGCATGCGTGAAGACATCCGTCAGCTTGACCGCGAATCGAACCCTGCCCCCGGCCTTGTCCGCCATGGCGGAGAGCGTCGCCCGGGTCGGCATCCGATAGTAGGTGTAGTTGACCTCGACTGCGTTGAAACGATCGGCATACAGGTTCAGGAAGTCGGTCTTGGGCGTCCCCGGGGGATACACGGGTCCCACCCAGTCCTGGTAGCTGTATCCGCTTGTCCCGATGAAGATTCCCCCGTGCCCGTGCGATGCAGCCCGTCGCTGACGCTCCGGGTGGGGAGCAGTGCCGCATCTTCGGCAGTTCCCCTCGGGGTCGACGTCGGAATCGGCGTCGTGTCGCCGCGGTTTGCCGGCCATGCGCTGGAAAAGGTCTGCGCTCAAGCCCTTGTGCTCCACTCCCAGAGCTCCTGCCGAACCCGTCCCACGTCCACCGGGTTTCCAAACGCCCGGTCCAGCGCGTCCCGCTGCGCCTGCACCAGGTCAAGCCCCGGCACGACTCGACGGCAGAGGTCCAACTCGGAGGACAGGGTGATGCCGAACAGGGCGGGGTCGTCCGAGTTGAGCGATACCGGCACCCGGGAGGCCATCAGCCGGCCCAGGGGGTGCTCCTCCGGCGTCGGGACGGCACCGACGATCCAGTTGCTGGTCACGCAGATCTCCAGGGCCGCACCGTGCTCGAGGACCGTCTCGATGAGGTCGGGGCGATCCACGATCCGGATACCGTGGCCGATGCGTCGTGCCCCCAGCAGGCGGATCGCGGTCCCCACGTTGTCGGGAAAACCCTGCTCTCCGGCATGGACGGTGACGGCAAGCCCCTCCCCCCTGGCGTAGTCGAATGCTGCCCGGAAACGCTCGGGAGGATGGTTGTCCTCGTCCCCGGCAAGGTCCACGCCGACCACCGCCGGACGATGGCGGGCGGCCAGTCGGAAGGTCTCCATGCAGACGTCCGGCCCCATCTCCCGCGACGCGATGACCAGGAGAGGCACGATGCAGCCGGTCTCCCGACACGCGTCCCTGGTCCCTTCCAGCACCGCTTCCACGACCGCCTCATGGTTCAGGTGGTGGGCATAGGAGGTGAACCCGGGCGAAAACCGGAGCTCCAGGTATCGCACTCCGTCCGCCGCTGCATCTTCCACGGCCCGGCGGGCCGCGAACCGGACCGCTGCCGGACTCACGAACAGGTGGGCAACCAGGGAGAAACGAGCCAGCACATCCTGGAGGGAACGAAGCGGCTCCTGCAGGACCATCGCCCGTTCGAGTGGCTCCAACTCCCGCACCGGGATCGGAGCACCGAACCGCTCCGCCATCTCCAGCGCAATCCGCGGCGTGACACAGCCGGCCAGGTGCCTGTGCAACTCCGCCTTGGGCATCGATCGGATCCGTTCCAGGTTCAAGGGCACTCCTCCGGCGGCAGGTACCCGACCCTCCGGCATGCTGCCGACCCACCTTCCAGGCGAGGATGGCAGGTTTCCGAGCCCTACGCAATGGCCCGGCTCCCAAACGGGCTGACGCAACGCACAAATGCTGCATTCCGGACCGGGTCGCGTGAGTCCTTTTAGTTCTTGACACGCCTCGTGCGCGATGGTAGGCATCGGCCGGTTCATCTGGCGGGTGTCTTGCACGTCGCGTCAGAGGCTGGATTTGGGAACAGGGGTTGCTCAACCGAAACGGAGGGTTTGAATGAGCAAGGTGACTGAGAAGAACGGGATGTACTATCCGCCGGCCGAGTTCTCTGCCAAGGCGCACCTGAAGAGTTTCGACGAGTACAAGGCCATGTACGAGCGGTCGATCAAGGATCCGGACGGATTCTGGGCCGAGATCGCCGGCCAGTTCCACTGGGAAAAGAAGTGGGACAAGGTCCGGGAGTTCAACTACGACCTGAACAAGGGCCCCATCTCGATCAAGTGGTTCATCGGCGGCAAGACGAACATCTGCTACAACGCCATCGACCGCCACCTCAAGACCCGCGCCAACCAGCGCGCCCTCCTGTGGGAAGGCAACCATCCCAGCGAAGACAAGGTCCTCACCTACCAGGACCTGTACAACGAGATCACCAAGTTCGCCAATGTCCTCAAGGGCCTGGGCGTGAAGAAGGGCGACCGCGTCACCCTGTACATGCCGATGGTTCCTGAGCTGGCCATCGCGGTGTTGTCCTGCGCCCGCATCGGCGCCATCCACTCGGTCGTGTTCGGCGGATTCTCGGCCGAATCGCTCAAGGACCGCATCGTGGATTCCAAGTGCAAGATCCTCGTCACCTCGGACGGAGCCTTCCGGGGGGCAAAGCCCATCACCCTGAAGCAGATCGCGGACGAGGCCTGCACCCTCTCCACCAAGGAAGGCGTGACCGTCGAGAAGGTCGTCGTGGTCAAGCGCATCGGCGAAGGCAAGGGCATCGAGTGCATGATGACCGAAGGCCGTGACCTGTGGTGGCACGACCTCATGGCCAAGGCCCAGGTCGGCTGCCCCGTCGAGTGGATGGATGCCGAGGACCCGCTGTTCATCCTCTACACCTCCGGCTCCACCGGCAAGCCCAAGGGCGTGCAGCACCACGTGGGCGGCTACATGGTGTTCACCTCCCTGACCCACAAGTACGTGTTCGACTACCATGACGGCGACGTGTACTGGTGCACCGCGGACATCGGCTGGGTCACCGGGCACAGCTACATCGTGTACGGACCGCTCCTGAACGGCGCGCAGACCCTGATGTTCGAAGGCATCCCGACCTACCCGGATGCCGGCCGCTTCTGGCAGGTCGTGGACAAGTGGGGCGTCAACACCTTCTACACCGCCCCGACTGCGATTCGCGCCCTCATGAAGATGGGGACGGACCCGGTCAAGGCCACCAGCCGTCGGAGCCTCCGCCTCCTGGGCACGGTGGGCGAGCCCATCAACCCCGAAGCGTGGCAGTGGTACCACAAGAACGTCGGTGACGATAGCTGCCCCATCGTGGATACCTGGTGGCAGACCGAGACCGGCGGCATCCTCATCACCCCGCTCCCCGGCGCGATCCCGACCAAGCCGGGTTCGGCGACCCTGCCCTTCTTCGGCGTCGAGCCGGTCATCCTCGATGAGACCGGCAAAGAGCTCCAGGGCAACGGCGTGTCCGGCATCCTGGCGATCAAGGCCCCGTGGCCGGGACACCTCCGCACCACGTACGGCAGCCACGACCGGTTCCAGGAAGTGTACTTCTCGATGTTCAAGGGGTACTACTTCACCGGTGACGGCGCCAGGCGCGACGAGGACGGCTACTACTGGATCACGGGCCGCGTGGATGACGTCATCAACGTCTCCGGGCACCGCATGGGCACCGCCGAGGTCGAGAGCGCACTCGTGGCGCACAAGGCCGTTGCCGAGGCCGCCGTGGTGGGCTACCCCCACGAGATCAAGGGCCAGGGCATCTACGCCTACGTGACCCTGAAGGACGGCTTCGAGTACACGCCGGCCCTCAAGAAGGAGCTCGTCGGCCACGTCCGTCAGCTCATCGGCGCCATCGCCGCTCCGGATGTGATCCACTGGGCCCCCGGCCTGCCCAAGACCCGCTCGGGCAAGATCATGCGCCGCATCCTGCGCAAGATCGCTGCCAACGAGACCGAGAACCTGGGCGATACCTCGACCCTCGCAGATCCGGGCGTCGTGGCCAACCTGCTCAAGGAAAAGGCCAACTCCTAACCGGGCAAACCCGGACCCATCACGCCGCAGACGCACCGCCGGGCAGGCCCGGCTCCATCACGCCGCAGGCGCACCGCACCCACTGATCGGGCAAGACAACGCAGTTTGGTGAGCTTCGCTCCGATCCTGTGGGGGTTCTTCCGCGACCCCGGTGCGCTCGCGTCCTTGACATGGAAGTGAGATATGCTAGGGTGTGCTGGTAGTCAGATTCGGCTCGACACGGAGGTGTCCTTCATGAGAACAGCAGCGCTATTGCTTCCGATGGCGGTTTGCCTGGTTGTTGCCGGCCCGGCGTTGGGCCAGCGGAAGCCCACCGTCGAGACCCGGATCAGCAACCTCGAGACGGATATCGAGGTGCTCAAGGAGTTCCTCCAGGAGCAGGGCGGGTCGCTCCAGAAGCTCAAGGAGAAGTCGGCCGAGGTGGACAAGATCAAGGCGGAGCTGGCCAAGTTGGCGCAGTCGGGGGCAGCCTCTGCGGAGCTCATCAAGAAGCTGACAGCGGAGCTGGCGGACGTGGCTGGGAAGCTCAAGGCCGAGACCGACCGGGTGACGAAGATCGAAGCGGAGCTTGCCCGCCGGAAGATCGTGTTTACCGGCCAGCTCCGGGTGCGTCCGGAGTTCCGGGTGAGCAACCGGTACTTCAACTACGAGCTGGACTCGGACCGGAACTTTGCGGGGAGCCACCGGGCGCGTATCGGCGTGGATGCGGCTCCGGCCGACTTCCTGAAGGCCCGGTTCACGCTGCAGGATGCCCGTTTCTGGGGTTCGCCGGTGCTCTCGGGGCAATGGGAAGAGGGGCCCCTCACCGATGCTGCCGGCCAGACCGTGACCGTCCTGCCTCAGGACAAGGACCGCAGCACTCCGCTGGGCGTGCACGAAGCCTACATGGACATCGAGGCGATCAAGGACGTCCTGGCGTTCAAGCTGGGACGGCAGTCCTGGAACTTCGGGGCCGGGAGGATGATCGGGGACAACGACTGGGAGCAGGCGGGCCGTTCGTTCGACGGGCTGGACATCACGCTCCGGTACGAGAAGTTCTTGAAGGCGGACCTCCTGTTCTCCTGGATCCAGGAGCGCAACGCTGCGGCCATGAGCGACGTGGCATTCGGCGGCCTGTACCTGAACTGCCCGTACATCAAGGGGCTGGACATCGACGTGTATTGGCTGTACCTCGGCGACCCCCGCCGGGAAGGGGGACGCAAGGTGCACACCATGGGCGGCCGCGTCGGCGGCAAGCTGGCCGCACACCCCGCCCTGTTCTTCGACCTGGAAGGGGCCGTGCAGTTCGGCGAGGTGGCCGAGGGGCTCCCCCAGGACAACACACTCAAGACCAACGACCACTATGCGGTGGCGGCGCATGCGGACCTGGGGTACGCGATTCCGGTCCAGTGGACGCCGACGATCGCCCTGTTCTTCGACCTGGCCTCCGGGGACGGGAACACGAGCCCCGTCGACGCGGAAAACGACCTGTCCGCGGGATGGATACCGCTCTTCCCGACACGGCACGGGTTGTTCGGGAAGATGGACCTCTGGTCGCAGAGCAACCTGTGGGACCTCGGAGGTCGGGTCGCTGTCACTCCGATCAAGGGGCTGGATGTGGGGCTGGAGCTTCACTCGATGCACCTCTACTCGGACACGGGGCACGTCCCCGGTGGTGCGCACCCGGACCAGCGGATCCTGGAGCCCGTGTCGACGAACCTCGGGTTCGAGTTGGACATCGATGCCACGTGGCGGCTGCACGAGAGCTTCGCCCTGGCACTCGGCTACGGGCTGTTTGCCCCCGGAGCCGCAATCGACGAGCGGGAAGAGGCACAGAACGAGGAAATCCTGGATCCGGATGACGGGAATCTGTACCGGTACGAGCCGGGGGACAATGCCCAGTGGGGCTACGTCCAGGCCGAGTTGACCTTCTAGCACAACCCGTATTAGGGAGTATCTTCGTGAAGATCCGATTCGGAGCACGCACCGACGTTGGCTTGGCGAGGCAGTTCAACGAGGACAGCTACCTCGTGGACGAAGAGCTCGGGCTGTTCATCGTGGCCGATGGCATGGGCGGTGCCCATGGCGGCGAGATCGCGTCGCGGATGGCCTGCGACGAGATCCACCGGCACGTCGAGGCAAACTACGACACGGTCCGGCGGTTTGCGGCTGGCAAGAGCTCCCTGTCGGTGAAGGACGTGTCAGAGCTCCTGGTGGCCGGGGTCCAGCAGGCCTGTGGGGCCATCTACCGTCGGGCCAGGGACGAGAAGGAGCTGTCCGGCATGGGGACCACCGTGGTCGTGATGCTGGTGGCCGGCGAGCATCTCTTCATGGCCCACGTGGGAGACAGCCGGATCTACCTGCTCCGCTCGGGGCAGGTCCACCAGCTCACCCGGGACCACTCACTGGTCGAAGAGCTCAAACGGCTCGGGAAGATCACGACCCAGGAAGAGGTCAAGAGCAAGTACCGCAACGCCATTACGAGGGCCGTCGGGATCTACGAGTCCGTACAGGCGGATACCCTCGAACTGATGCCGCTGACCGACGACCGCTTCCTCCTGTGCACCGACGGTCTGCATTCGACCACAGCAGAGCAGGACCTGCTCCGCCTCCTGGGCAATGCCTCGCCGGACGACGTGGCGGACGACCTCGTGCGACATGCCAACTCCAAGGGGGGGCGGGACAACATCACCTGCCTGCTGCTCGACGTGGAGGAGACGGAGCCGCAACGGGCGGAGCTGACGCAGCGCAAGCTCAACACGCTCAAGTCCGTGCCACTGTTCCGGTACCTGAACTTCGAAGAGCTGCTGAAGGTGGTTTCGGCCGTCGAGGAGAAGCGTTTCGGGGCCGGTGACGTGGTCTTCCGGGAGGACGACGAAGGAGATGCCCTCTACATCCTGCTGGCGGGCGAGGTGGAAGTCTCCCGCAAGGACACGATCATCACGAAGCTGGTGGCGGGGGATCACTTCGGAGAGCTGTCGCTGATCGACCGGTTCCCGCGCTCGGCCACGGTCAAGGCGCTGGAATCGTGCCTTTGCCTGGTCATGGACCGGCAGAAGTTCTACGAGCTGATCCGGGAGTACAGCGCACTGTCGGTCAAGCTGTTGTGGTGCCTTGCCCGGGTGTGCTCGGTCAGGCTTCGCGACACCACCGGGGAGTTGGAGCTGGCCCGCTCCCTCGTTGCCCGCGTCAAGTTGCCCGCCAACCAGGATGCTCCGTTCGAGGACGAAGACAGGCAGGCATAGACCCGTTACCGGAGAGAGATCATGAACCGCGTCGCAGGACTCGTTTCGCTGGCAATCGTCATGCTGTTGGTTGCAGCCCCGGGGTGCAAGAAGCGCCCCCGTACGCACGGGGTTCCCGCCCGCCTCGGGCTTACCGGCGGGACGCTGTTGTTCGAGGAAGATTTCGAAAAGGGGCTCTCGGCCTGGACCACGACGTCGAAGAACTGGAGAATCGACGGAGGGCGCCTGTACACCGGGGACAAGCCGAACGAGAACCTGGGGCTCTGGCTGAATGCCGTGGCCTTGCCCCCCAACGTGCGCATCGAGTTCGAGGCCACGTCAGTCAAAGGAAACAACCCGCAGTTCGAAGGCGACGTGAAGGTGGAATTCGGCGGAAAGGACCAGGCCCACGCATCCGGCTACGTCATCATCTTCGGCGGGTGGAAGAACACGGTCAACACCATCGCAAAGGGGGACGAGCACGGGGACGGAAGGCTTGCCATCGATTCCACCCGAAAGGTGAAGGAAGGGGTGACCTACCGCTTCACCATCGTCCGGATGGACGGTGAAGTGCGCTGGTATCTGGCCGAGGCGGCCGCTGACGGAAAACAGCCGGCAACGCCCGACCTGCTGCTGCAGGTTCGCGACGGGGAACCCGCAGCCGGCGGGGACTTCGGCTTCAACAACTGGAATTCCCGGGTCTACTTCGATAAGCTGCGCCTGTTCGCTCTCTAGAGGAGGATCTCATGAATCGTCTGCTCCTGGTTGCCCTGTCGGTCCTGTTGTCGGTTGCGTGCTCCGGAGATGGAAAGAAGCCGGTCACCTCCCTCGATGGAAACCTCCCGGACGGAGAGGTGGCTTCGGGTGAGACCGTGCCGACTCCCGACGGGACGCTGCCGGACACGGCCGACCTTTCCCCCGTGCCCACTGAAGTCGTGGAAGATGTCCCGGTGCTGCCCGACGCACTGGCCGAGATCGTACCGGAGGTGACACCGGAGCTGGTTCCCGAAGTGACGGGGGAAGTGGAAGAGGACGTACCGCCTCTCGACGGCGGCTGCATCGACATCTGGAACTGCGGCCTGGAGCTCGGCTGTCCGCAGCTCGGGCTCGCCTGCTGGGATGTGTGCATGGAAGGGACCACCGAATTCGCCCAGGGTGAGTTCAAGGCCTTCTCCGACTGCGTCGAGAACAACTGCGGCGACGTGCCGGAAGATCAGGAGGGCGACTGCATGTGGAAGGAGTGCTTCGGCGAGCTGACCACCTGCCTGGGCGGGACGGGCACTGCCGACTGTGGGGAAACCTTCTCCTGCATGACGGGCTGCCCCAAGGACGATGGGATGTGCGTGTTCGGATGCCTCCAGAACGCCAGCCAGGAAGCCGTCGAGATCGCGCTGAAGATGGACGGCGGCGACGAGATGCAGTTCTACTGGCTCATCGAGTGCATGGGGGGCAAGGGGGAGGCCGGCTGCGGGGAATCCGTGGCGTGCCTCAACGGATGCAACCAGGAAGCGGACGACCCCACCTGCACGTTCGAGTGCCTGCAGGCCACCTCCGAGGCAACAAAGGTCCAGCTCCAGGACATGTTCGGCTGCGGCCAGGGTGGGCCGTGCATTGACAAGATGATCGCCTGCGTGGGCGGAACCGGCGACAAGACCTGCGGCGGCGTGTTCGAATGCGTGTTCGAGTGCCAGAAGAACAACCCGCCGCCCGAGCCCGGCCAGCAGGGGGTCGACTGCATGACTCCGTGCATCGCCCAGTCGTCGCCGCAGGGAGCAGAGGAGCTCATTGCGTTGTTCGCGTGCATGAACGAGAAGTGCCCCACTCCCAGCGAGGGTGGGGAACCCTGTCCTGAGTCGTTCGTCTGCTTCGCCCTCTGCCCGGACATGCCAAAGCCGCGGTGATGCCCGGGGATCCGGTCCGGACCGTTGCGCCCCAGTAGCCCGCGAGCAGGTGACATGAGCCCACAAAGACCCACACGCCGTGCCATCGTCAAGCTCGCGTATGCCTGCAACAACGGGTGCGTGTTCTGTCACTCGTCGGACCGGAAACAGCTTCCGGGGCTCACGACCGAAGAAGCGCAGGCCCGCATCGAACAGGCACGCGACATCGGCGCACAGTCGGTGCTGTTCTCCGGCGGAGAGCCGACTTTGCGCCGCGACCTGCCCGAGCTTGCGACCACCTGCCGGCAGCTCGGAATGCGGTTCGGGCTCATCACCAACGGCCGGATGCTCGGCTACCCTCCGCTGGTCCGTCGCCTCCTCGATTCCGGGCTCGAGTACGCGTATCTCTCCCTCCACGGCCCGACCGAAATCCACGACCGCCTCGTGAGGGTCCCCGGCGCATTCTCCCAGACCCTGGCCGGTGCCAGGCTCCTGGCCGGCCGGGGCCTCCATGTCACCCTTGCAGCGGTCGTCGTCGAGGACAACCTCGACTCGCTGCCCGCCCTGGCAGATATCGCAGCATCCTTGTCCGACGTCCGGCTGAAGTTCACTCTCGTGGAACCCAAAGGCGCGGCCCTCGATGGTGCCGCGCACCCGGACCCCGTTCGGGCAGCAACGGCCGTGGGAGCCGCCCTGGAGCGGGCCGCCCGACTTGGAATCCCGGCCGAACACATCGGCGTGGACGGATTCCCGCACTGCCTCGACCCGCGCTTCCCCTCACTGCAGGATGACCTGCACACGCACGGGGTGTTTGCAATCCGGGAGGTCGACGAGCAGAGCTTCTTCCCCATCGACTACGCCAACATGATCCGCCCCGGCCCCTGCCGGGGCTGCCGGCTGTCGGACGACTGCAAGGGAACCTGGAAGGGGACCATCTCCCGGTTCGGTGACGCCTGGCTCAGACCCTTGCGGGGAGGGATCTCCAACTCGTTCAACTACTTCCCCATGGACGAGGCCGACCCGACCGAGCACATCGATTCCTCCAGGCTGCTGCTCCTCAGGGATCCTCAAGGGCCGGAGGGCATCTCCTGGTTCATGACCGATTCGGGCGACTTCCCGAGCGACGAGCTTGCCCGGATCCGGGATGCCCGGGGCCAAGTGTATCTCCAGGTCGACGACGAACCCCTGGTGACCGACTTCCCCAGGCAGCTCCGCAAGCTCGTCGTCCACTCCTCGGGTGGAACGCTGCCGCCGGTCCGGACCCCGCTCGACAAGGACGTTTTCTCCCAGGCCGAGGAATCGGTGCGGGAGATCCTCGAGCAGCTCTCCGGCAACGTGCTCGACGTCGGCTGCGGGGATCTGCGCTTCCTCCCCCTCCTCGAACGGAAGCTCGATGCCGGCGATCTCCGGTATACCGCGGTCGATCCCTGTCCCGGACCGGAAGTCCGCCGACTGGCTCGGGGGGGGCGGATCACGTTGATCGAGCAGCCGGTGGAGAACCTGCTGTTCGAGCGGGGGATCTTCGATCACGTCCTCCTGCTGCGCAGCCACAACCACCTGGCCGATCCGTGGACCGCATACTCGCTGCTCCTGGGGGCCCTGCGCTGGCAGGGAAGTCTGCTCGTCGTCGACAACGTGGCCTTCGGCCTGGTCCGACACTCCCGCCTGCGTTCCGCGGTCGATGCCATCCCCGCGGCCTGCGGTTTCGAGCACCTGCGCAACGACGACTCGACGGCCGTGGCGGACCGCCTCTGCCGCTGGTTCCCCCTCACCACGATCCGCCGGACGGACGTGACGCCGGAATCGGCCAACCAGTGGCTCCTCCTGTTCCGCAAACAGTGGCCCTCGGGAGGGTCCGGGCAGGACACGTATCCGGCCCTGTCCCCCCAGAGGCAACCGGCCGCCCAGGAGCCCGCCGAGTCATGATCCTCCTTGCCCTCCTGCTCGGGAGCCTGCTCTCGTCTGCCGAACCTGCGGAGACCGGTATCGCCCCCGGTGGCAGCCTGGACGACGAAGCCGGCAGCCTCGACCGCGAGGCCGAGACCTTCTGCATCGCTTTTGCAGGCGATCTCATGGTCCACTGCACCCAGGCGACCGGAGCGTCGCAGGCAGCGCAGGGCAAAGGGTACGACTTCACGGTCTCGTTCGACCGGGTGCGCTCCATCCTGTCCACGGCCGATCTTGCCGTGGGGAACCTCGAAACGCCGCTCGACGGAAGGCTCGACGGCTACTGCTTCCCGCTGTTTTCCGCTCCGGTCGAGTATGCGGACGCCCTGGCCGCTGCCGGGTTCGACGTGCTCCAGGTGGCCAACAACCACGCACTGGACCGGCGGGAGGAGGGGCTGGCCCGGACCCTGGAGGCGGTCAAGAGCCGGGGAATGCGGGCAGTCGGTGCGATGCCGGACGATGCGGAGCTGTCACTCGACCTCGCCGGCCGCCGGGTTGCCATCCTCGCCTTCACCACCTTCGTCAATCTGCGATGCCGGACCGCCCCCTGCCCGGCCCTGCTGCACGATCGAGCCTCGTGGGACAAGGCCGCGACCAGGGTCCGTGAGCTTGCGGGC